>Ga0210386_10000001_pt1 | contig 259395 bp, 241 predicted proteins | sample IncBWH32OmetaG_FD_160091 | JGI IMG/M metagenome (GOLD analysis project Ga0210386, IMG submission 160091) | Forest soil microbial communities from Barre Woods Harvard Forest LTER site, Petersham, Massachusetts, United States - Inc-BW-H-32-O ...
GCCAGGCGTTGGGATCGTAGCATTGCAAATAGCAGAATGGCCGGTCGTCGATCGCGACGATGAACTGCTGCATTGCCGGATGTTCAAGGTCGTCGCGAACCAAAGCAAATTGCTCTTCGGGATTGCTCCACCATTCGGCAACATGCAGCGCTGCGAGCCAGTTGCGCACCATCGGCAAGTCCGCCGCAAGCATGAGACGAAACGCGTATGCGGGCGGCGCTGCACCTGGCCTCATGGTCACGTCTTCAGCGTCTCAATGGTGACATTGCGGTTGGTATAGACGCAGATGTCGGCGGCAATATCGAGCGAACGGCGCACGATGGCTTCGGCGTCGAGCGGCCCATCGGCAAGTGCGCGGGCGGCGGCGAGCGCATAATTGCCGCCGGAACCGATGCCGACAATGCCGGCCTCGGGCTCGAGCACATCGCCGGTTCCGGTCAGCACCAGTGACACATCCTTGTCGGCGACGATCATCATGGCTTCGAGCCGGCGCAGATAGCGGTCGGTGCGCCAATCCTTGGCAAGCTCCACGGCGGCGCGCGTCAGTTGGCCGGGATATTGCTCGAGTTTGGATTCAAGCCGCTCGAACAAGGTGAAAGCGTCGGCAGTGGCGCCGGCGAAGCCGCCGATCACGTCGCCCTTGCCAAGCCTCCGCACCTTCTTGGCATTGGCCTTGACGACGGTCTGGCCGATCGAGACCTGGCCGTCGCCGCCAACCGCCACCACGCCGCCCTTGCGGACGGTGAGGATCGTCGTGCCGTGCCAGAGGCCGGGTTGGCCGGATTCATTGGGCATCATAAGCGGGGTGTTTCGGGCTGAAAAACCTGCGGTTAAACCATGATTTAGGAGTTAGCCACCGGCATTGCAAATCGGTGCGGTAAAGGTTGGCGGGGCGGATAAAGCCCTGATAAAAGGCGCGGAATACAGCTCTGTTGGGCTTTGGAGATCCCACGATGCGCAAAGCATCCGTGAAACGCACGACCAAGGAAACCGACGTCGAGGTTACAATCGACCTCGACGGCACCGGCGCGTCGTCGGTCGCGACCGGAATAGGCTTTCTCGACCATATGCTTGATCTGCTGGCGCGGCATTCGCGGATCGATCTCACCATCAAAGCCAAGGGCGATCTGCATATCGATCAGCACCACACCACCGAGGATGTCGGTATCGCGCTCGGCCAGGCAGTGAAACAGGCGCTTGGCGATATGAAGGGCATCACGCGTTATGCGAGCGTCCATATGCCGATGGATGAGACGTTGACCCGCGTCGCGCTCGACATTTCGGGGCGGCCGTTTCTGGTCTTCAAGGTCGAGTTCGGCCGCGCCAAGATCGGGCCGTTCGATACCGAACTGGTGCAGGAATGGTTCCAGGCCTTCGCCATGAATGCCGCGATGACATTGCACGTCGCCACGCTCTATGGCGGCAACGATCACCATATCGCCGAATCCTGCTTCAAAGGCCTGGCGCGGGCGTTGCGGACGGCTGTCGCCATCGATCCGCGAGCGGCCAACGAGGTGCCCTCGACGAAGGGCACTCTCAGTAACTAAATAATGGTCAGGATCTGAGGCTACTGCGCCTCGGTTCCGCAAGACACAGCGCAACACCGAGCCTGCTTATGCCTGTTTACACTGTTCATGAGCCGCCAGTGCGGACGCCCGGAGCATTGCCTGATCCGGCGCGTTTCATCTTTGTGCGCGACGGCTTTTACTGGTGGGCGTTTCTGCTCACGCCGCTGTGGATGCTGTGGCGCCGGCTATGGGTTGTGCTGGTTGTCTATCTGGTGATCTCGATCGGCGTCGAAACGGCGATGCGTGTTTACGGCGCGTCCGGCGCATTGATCTCACTGGTCGCCATCCTGATCTCCCTTCTGGCGGGCCTCGAAGCAAGTTCGTTGCAGCGCTTTACCTTGAAGCGGCGGGGCTGGAAGAATGTCGGCGTCGTTTCCGGCAGCGACCTTGAAGACGCCGAACATCGGTTCTTCGCCGCCTGGGTGCGCAATGTGCCGTCGCAGCCTGCATTTCCGCCCGCTGGGCCGTCTTCGCTAACGCCGCCCCCGACATTTCCGACAACATCAATGGCCGCGTATCTGGCCTTGGCGAAAACACCGCCGCAGCAGACGCCCTACGCTTCCGGCGTGATCGGCCTGTTTCCCGAGCCCGGAGCACAGCGGTGACTGTGGCCATTGTCGATTACAGCTCCGGCAATCTGCATTCGGCCGCCAAGGCGTTCGAGCGTGCGGCGCATGAGGCGGGCCTCGATCAGCCGATCATGGTGACGCAGGATCCTGCCGTGGTGGCGCGCGCCGATCGCATCGTGCTGCCCGGCGTCGGCGCCTTTGCCGATTGCCGGCGCGGCCTCGATGCCGTGCCGGGAATGGTCGAAGCCCTGGAAGAGGCCGTGCGTCAACGCGGCCGGCCGTTCTTCGGTATCTGTGTCGGCATGCAGCTCATGGCCGAGCGCGGCCTCGAATACGAGGTGAAAGAGGGTCTCGGTTGGATCGCGGGCGAGGTCGACCGCATTACGCCGATCGATGCGGGCTTGAAGATTCCGCATATGGGCTGGAACACGTTGAACGTAACGCGGCCGCACCCGCTGCTTGCGGGCCTTGAGCTTGGGCCAAACGGCCGCCACGCCTATTTCGTGCACTCCTATCAGCTCAAGCCGGAAAACCGCGCCGATCTCATCGCGGAAGCCGATTATGGCGGCGCCGTCACCGCCGTCGTCGGGCGTGACAATATCGTCGGCACGCAATTTCACCCCGAGAAGAGCCAAAAACTCGGGCTTGAGCTGATCGCGAATTTCTTGAAGTGGATGCCGTGATTCTGTTTCCGGCCATCGATCTGAAAGACGGCCGCGCCGTGCGCCTGCAACAAGGCGACATGGCGCGCGCGACCGTGTTCAACGACGATCCGGCGGCGCAGGCCAAGATTTTCGTAGAGCAGGGCTTTGAATATCTCCACATCGTCGATCTCGACGGAGCGTTTGCCGGCAAGCCGGTGAATGCCGCCGCCGTCGAGCGCATCCTTGGCGCCGTCAAAATTCCGCTGCAGCTTGGCGGCGGCATCCGCGATCAGGCGACGATCGAAGCCTGGCTCGGCAAGGGCATCAAACGCGTGATCATCGGCACTGCGGCGGTGCGCAATCCGGCGCTGGTCAAAGAGGCGGCACGCGCTTATCCCGGCCGGATCGCTGTCGGGCTCGATGCGCGCGACGGCACAGTGGCGGTGGAGGGCTGGGCTGAGACATCAACGCTTTCGGCGCTCGATATCGCGCAGCGCTTCGAAGATGCCGGCGTCGCTGCCATCATCTATACCGACGTCGCGCGCGACGGCATGCTCAAGGGTCTCAACCTCGATGCCACCATCGCGCTTTCCGAGAAGATCTCGATTCCGGTGATTGCTTCGGGCGGGCTCGCGTCAATCGCCGATGTGCGCGCCCTGCTCGAAGCGCGCGCCAGAAAGCTTGAAGGCGCTATTGCCGGACGCGCGCTCTATGACGGTCGGCTCGATGCAGCGCAGGCTATCGCGCTCTTGAAAGCCGAGCGACAGCAGGCAGGTGCGTCGTGAGTGTACCAGCCAATCCATCCGTCGGCGGTCCATCCGAAGAAGGTCCCGCCAAAAAAGGCTCAACAAAAAAAAGCCACGTCGAGCTTTGGCTGAGCATAACGCTGATTTTGATCCTGCTGCTCATGGCTGCGCCATTTATCATGAGCTTTGCCGGTGCTTTCGTCGCTGACGTCTCGAATTGCCAAGGCGGGATGCAGATTCGCTCGCCGTGCCTGTTGCAGGGCAACGATGTCAGTCAGACACTCACGACTATGATTTACATGGGTTATTTGGGCTTTATCACGGTGCCGTTCGGTGAGTTTTTGCTCGCGATCTGGGCGGTCGTTGCTTTTGTCGTGGGCCTCTCGCGCTGGCGCCGCCGGCGCCAGGCGGTGTAGGGCCGCGTATGTTCAAGGTTCGCGTCATTCCCTGCCTCGACGTCAAGGACGGCCGAGTCGTCAAAGGCGTGAATTTCGTCAATCTGCGGGACGCGGGCGATCCGGTTGCCGCCGCCGTCGCTTATGACGGCGCCGGCGCCGACGAGCTCACCTTTCTCGACATCACTGCGAGCCATGAGAACCGCGGTATCATGCTCGACGTGGTCCGGCGCACGGCGGAAGCCTGTTTCATGCCGCTCACCGTTGGCGGCGGCGTACGCACCATCGATGACATCCGCGTGTTGCTGGCTTCGGGCGCCGACAAGGTTTCGATCAATACGGCAGCGGTGACACGGCGCGAATTCGTCAAGGAAGCCGCGGAAAAATTCGGCGATCAATGTGTCGTGGTTGCGGTCGACGCGAAGAGCGTGGCAAAGCCCGGCGAGCCGCCACGTTGGGAGATTTTTACGCATGGCGGCCGTAATCCGACCGGTATCGATGCGATCGATTACGCGCGTGAAGTGGTCGAACTTGGCGCGGGCGAAATTCTGCTAACGTCGATGGATCGCGACGGCACCCGGCAGGGCTTTGATATCGCACTGACGCGCGCCGTCTCGGACGCAGTTTCAGTGCCGGTCATCGCCTCGGGCGGCGTCGGCAATCTCGATCATCTCGTCGCCGGCGTCCGTGAAGGCCATGCCAGCGCAGTGCTCGCCGCCTCGATCTTTCATTTCGGCGAACACTCGGTGCGCGAAGCAAAAAATTACATGGCGCATGCCGGCTTGCCGATGCGGCTTGATCCTTAGCGCATGATCCCGAAAAGTGGGAACCGGTTTTCGGAAAAGATCATGCGCAATTGAGACCTTTCTTTTTTGCCCAAGCGAGCGCGCGCTCGAGCCGATCGTTACCCCAAAACAATTCACTGTCGGCGGTGATGAAGGTCGGCGCGCCAAAAATTCCGCGCCGTTCGGCCTCCTCGGTTTGGTTTCGCAAACGCATTTTGTTGTGGTCGCTTTGAGCTGCGGCCAAGACAGATTCCGGAGTAATTTCCAGTCGCGCGAGGATTTTTGTAATCGCCGTTGCATCGTCGATACGCCAGCCCTCGCCGAATTGGCTGCGAAACACTTCGAGGCAAAATTCTTCACCCCAAGGCTCGTTCAGAGCGACCAGTGCAACGCGCGCCGCGAGCAGGCTGTTCTGTGGAAATGTATCAGGCCGCAGAAACGGCAGCGTCAGGTCGGCGCAGATCCGTTCAAGGTCGCGCCACATATAGCCGCCCTTTGCCGGAAAGAGATTGAACGGCGAGGTGTCGAAGCCTTGCGTCTTGAAAATGGGGCCGAGCAGAAAGGGCCGAAAACTGACCGCAACTTGGGCTTCGTCGGCCAGCGCCCGGATGCGCAAGGCGGCCGGATAAGAATAGGTCGAGGCGAAATCGAACCAAAAATCGAGGGTCGGCAAATTCATGAATGCAATCCTAAATAGGAAGCGAGCCCGGCGAAATGCCGCTATCTAAGCGGCAATCGCACTCTCCCCGGCCGTCTTGAGAGATGCTAAGGAAGGCCAATGAGCAATTTTACCCTCCACGACCTGGAGAAAAGGGTCGAGATGCGCGCGCAAGAGAGCGCGGACGTATCCTATACCAGGAGGCTCCTCGACCGCGGGGTGGCGCAATGCGCCAAGAAGCTCGGCGAGGAAGCCGTCGAGGCGGTAATCGCCGCCATCAGCGAAGAGCGCGAGCGCGTGATCGGGGAAGCCGCCGATGTGCTTTATCACCTCATCGTCCTACTCCATGCCCGCGGCATCACGCTCGACGAGGTCGAGGCCGAGCTCGGTGCGCGTACGCGTCAATCGGGCCTTGACGAAAAGGCGGCGCGCAAAAGCGGCTGAGCGCCGAGAGCCGAGCTGAAGGCTATGGAGCAACGCACCCAGCAGGACGTTTCGCCCTATCGCGTGTTCTCGCGCGCGGAGTGGGCGACGTTGCGCCAAGACACGCCGATGACGCTCAAGCCGGCGGAGGTCACCCGGCTGCGCTCGATGCACGAGCGCCTCGATATGTCGGAAATTGAGGAGATTTATCTGCCGCTGTCGCGGCTACTCTCGCTTTATGTCGCGGGAACGCAACGGCTGTTCCGCGCGCAACAGGGTTTCCTTGGCACCGAAGACGCCAAAATGCCTTACATTATCGGCGTCGGCGGCTCGGTCGCGGTCGGCAAATCGACCACCGCGCGTGTGCTGGAAGCGCTGCTCGGCCGCTGGCCGAACGTTCCCAAGGTCGGTCTCATCACCACCGACGGTTTTCTATATCCGAACGCGGTGCTCGAGCGCGAAGGCCTGATGGAAAAGAAGGGCTTTCCGGAAAGCTACGATCTGCCGTCGCTGTTGCGCTTTCTTTCCGACATCAAAGCCGGCCTGCATCCGGTGCGGGCGCCGGTCTATTCACACCTGATCTACGACGTCATCCCCAATCAATGGATCGAGATCGAGCGACCGGAGATTCTGATCGTCGAAGGTCTCAATGTGCTGCAGACTGGCCGCTTGCCGCGCGACGGCAAGGCGGTGCCGTTTGTTTCGGACTTTTTCGACTTCTCGATCTATCTCGATGCCGACGAGGATGTGCTGCTGGACTGGTACGTCAATCGCTTCCTGACTTTGCGCAGCACGGCATTCGCCGATCCGAAATCCTACTTTCATCGCTATGCGCGGCTGTCGGATGAAGAGGCGACTGAAACGGCGACGTCTATTTGGAATCGCATCAATCTGGTCAATCTGCGCGAAAATATTTTGCCGACGCGGCAGCGCGCCGATCTGATTCTGAAAAAGAGCGAAAACCATCAGATCGAAGAAGTCGCGCTGCGAAGGTTGTGACCCTTACGCGGCGAAAACGGGCTCGCCCGATGCGGCGAGCGCCGCGGCGAGGTGCTCGCGATCGAGCGGCTTGACGACAAAGCCGTCCATGCCGGCGGCACGGCAGGCCTGCCGATCCTCGGCGGACGCGTTTGCCGTGAGCGCAATGATCGGCGTGCGAACGATTTCGTCGTCGGCTTCGATAGCGCGGATGCGGCGCGCGGCTTCCAGTCCGTCCATGCCCGGCATGTGCAGATCCATCAGCACGCGATCGAACGGCGCGCCGGCGTCGCGCGCGGCCTGCCAGCAGGCGATCGCCGCGCCGCCGCTCTCCACTACGACCGCACGATGGCCGAGCTTTTCCAATAGCGCGCGTGCCAAGAGCGCGTTGATCTCATTGTCCTCGGCCACCAGGATCGAGAGGCCACCGCTATCGGGCGCGATGCTCGGCGTTTCGATGGAGTCGGAGAACGGCTCAGCGAACAGTTCAGAGGTCTGCCCATGATCGAAAGCGTCGTCGTCGGCAAAGCGCGCGGCAAGCGAGGCGGCGCGGACCGGCTTGATCAGATAGCCGGTAAAACCCGCGTCTTTGAGCGCGGCGAGCTCATGCCGCATGGCCGGCGTGACCAGCACGACCCGGCGCGCGAAGGTCGCGGACTGGTTCGCCAAGGCAATGCTCGCCTCGGTACCGAGCGCATGATCGACCAGCACCGCGCTCCAGGAATGTTCCGGCAGCAGCGCCGCGGCCACTTTGTCGTCGGGGACGATGGTCGTGTGCGCGCCCCAGCGCTGCAACCGTCGCGCCAGCAAGGACGCTTCGACGGCTAAGGGCGCGACGATGAGAATATCGTGACTTGAAAGATCAGGCGCCGCGAAGGACGGCTCATCGCTGTCGCCATCGCGTGGTAACGGGACGGTGACACGGAAGGTCGAGCCCTTGCCCGGCGTGCTCTCGATCGCGATCGCGCCGGACATGCGCTCGACAATGCGCTTCGAAATGGTGAGGCCGAGGCCGATACCGTCAAATCGTCGCGTCGATCCGACATCGGCCTGCTCGAATTCCTGAAAAATACGAGCCTGATCCTCGGGCGCGATGCCGATGCCGGTGTCGCGCACGGCAATGACGACATGCTCATGCATTTCATCCGGCTCGATGATGATCGAGATGCCACCGGCCTCGGTGAATTTGATGGCGTTGCCCACGAGATTGAACAGCACCTGGCGCAAACGCGCGGCATCGCCGATGACCCGTGTCGGCAAACGCTCGTCGACATAAGCGCAAATTTCAAGCCCTTTGGCCTGGGCGCGCGGCCCAAGCAATTCCACGGCATCTTCGACAAAGCCCGACAGACCGAACGGATGCGGCGTCAAGTCGAGCCGGCCGGCTTCGATTTTGGCAAGATCGAGCATGTCCTCGACGAACGACACCAGCGTGTGGCCGGATGTTTTCATCGCCGCGAGATAGGTCGCCTGTTCCGGCGTGAGCGGCGTGTCACCGAGAAGATCGGCCATGCCGAGAATGCCGTTGAGCGGCGTGCGGATCTCGTGCGAGACCATGGTGAGGAAGCGCGATTTGGCGCGGCTTGCGGCTTCCGCCTCGTCGCGCGCTTCGCCAAGCGCATGCTCGGCGCTGACGCGATCCGTTACATCGCGGCCGACGCTCTGCACCTCGCTGTCGCCGTCGGTGCGGACCGTGACTTCGCGCCACGCGATCCAGCGTGCACCATCGGCGGTCGCGATTTTCTGATCGTGAAGACGCGTGCCGTCGAGGAGCGCTGTAGTTTCGCCCTGTTCTTCGATTGCGAAAGCGAAGCTCGTGCCGATCAACTCGATGCGGTTGCGCCTGGCGAGCTTACAGAACGTATCGTTGGCATAGGTGATGATGCCCTTGCCATCACGGCGCACGATGACGTCGCCTTGCGCTTCGAAGAAGCTCTTGGCGCGCTCCTGAGCTTCCTTGAATTCCCAATGCCGATCTTCGGCTTCGTCGAGGCGGCCTTCCAACTCACGGAGCTCGCCTTTCATCTGCCGGATGCGCGACAGCATGATGCCCATGCCGCCGCAGGCCGCGCCGAACAGGGCAGCGACGCCGATGGCGAAGAGATGCGGATCGTAATGCGCGCCCGGTGACGTCGTTGCCGACAGGAAGCCGAAGGCGACGCCGAACGACATCGTGGTCACGGCTGTAGCGCGTACGATCGCCGAGATCACGCGGCGGGTGACAATGGCCGGTTTTCGGAGCGCTGTGCGAGGCCGCATGGTCGGAGCTGATCCTGTCCCGCTTGGTCCCTGTGCCACTTGGTCCCTGCGCCATTTGGCGGCGGCTTTGGGGCACTACGTCCGGACGCGGTTTATTGATGCGGTATCAGGTGCCATTTTGGCCCACGAGTCTTGCGCATTGCTTGCGATCAGCGGGACCCCAACCCGCACATTTGGGGGACGGTTGATGCTTTATTAACGTCGGATTGGCTGATCTAATTTGGTTCGTTCGATGCAACGGCTGCCGGAGAAGTCAAAATGGACAAAGCGGTGAGTTCCAAGGGTGCGCGCCCCAAGAGTGCGCGGCTCAAGGTTGCTGAACCGGCGAAAGGCGGCCGTCCTTCGCGCCAGCAGGCGGAGGCCGCCGTCCGCACGCTCATCCAGTGGGCCGGCGACGATCCCGATCGCGAAGGCCTGCGCGCCACGCCGGCGCGCGTGGTGCGCGCCTATGAGGAATGGTTTTCCGGCTACAACGACGATCCGCGCGAATACCTCAAACGCACTTTCGAGGAGACCGGCGGTTACGACGAAGTCGTGGTGCTGCGCGACATCCGCTTCGAGTCGCATTGCGAGCATCACCTCGCTCCGGTCATCGGCCGCGTGCATATCGGCTATTTGCCGCGCAACCGCGTCGTCGGCATTTCAAAGCTGGCGCGGCTGGTCGAGGTTTATGCCCGCCGCTTGCAGATCCAGGAAAAGATGACGGCTGAGATCGCGTCCTGTCTCGATGCCGTGCTCAAGCCCCATGGCGTCGCCGTCGTGACCGAAGGCACCCATCAATGCATGACAACACGCGGTGTGCACAAGCCCGGCGTCACCATGGTGACGAGCCGGATGGTGGGGGTGTTCCGCGACAATGCCGAGACACGTCAGGAGTTTTTGTCCGCGATCGGCATGCGCGGCGCCATCCACGGCAACGGTGCGTGATAGGCGCTACGCGGCCGACGCCGCTTTAGCGGGTGAGAACTTGACCCCTTCCATGCATCTGTCTTGTTTGTGGACGGCGACGAAATTATTTCCGACCGGAAAAACCGAATAACCGAGGCTTTCGAGCCGCACTTGCAATGCGGCCGGATCGGTCTTCAAGGCTTCGACGAGCATGATCGGACGATTCTTGCCGATGCAATTTGCCGCGCCTTCGATCACCTCCAGCTCCATGCCCTCGACGTCGATTTTCAGGATATCGAGACGAGGAAAGCTGAATGAATCGAGATGGACCATCGGCACATTGACCATCTTGTCTTCAGAATAGTCGATCGATTGACCGATGAATTCCGTCCTGTCCATCTTTTTCAGTTCAAGACTGCCGAAACTCGCATTGGCCAGATAATTCGGCTGCGGTATTTTCATCCAGCCGGAGCGGTTCGACACCGCGGCGTTGATGGCGCGGGCATTGAAGCAATTGTTGATAGCGATATTGCCGGCGAGCGCATAATAGATGCGCTCCTGCGCTTCGAAAGCGATCACGACACCCCAGCCGGTCATGTATTTGGCCCATTCGATGGTGTGCACCCCGAGATTGGCGCCGCAGTCGACCGCGAGAATTCCGTCGCCGTGATGTTTGCGACGCAGCTCGAGGAGGTGCAGCATCAAGTCGACCTCTATCGGGTCATAAGATGCTCGGGCGAGAAGCTGATAGCCGGCGCCGAAGCGGCCGCCCGGTCCGTTACATTCGTCGAACCGGTTCAGGATCAAGGTGCCGTGGTCGGTCGATGCGAGGATGAAGGCGAGGGGGCGCTCTGGTTTTGTCACGGATGGCATGCCCGATTGGAGGACGCCGCAGCCGGCGGATGGACGCGCTGCATCACACGCAAGCCGCAGTTTTACGTGATTCGCCGGGTTTTGGCGCGTCGCTAATGGCTCTAGGCCGCGCGCCGCACCTCGTCGGCCAGCGCCCGGTAGGACAGGGCCTCGGCCAGATGCAGGCGGCCGACTTTGTCGACGCCGTCGAGATCGGCGAGCGTGCGGGCGACACGTAGCACACGGTGGTAGCCGCGGGCCGACAGACGCATGGCATCAGCGGCTTCGCGCAATAACGTCATGCCGCTCGCGTCCGGCTTTGCCACGTCTTCCAGGACGGCGCCCGACACCGCGGCATTACTGCGGATGTGCGGCAAGCCAATTCCGGCATAGCGCGCGACCTGGCGTTCGCGGGCAAGCGCTACGCGCTCGGCAACTTCGCGGCTGCCTTCAGTTGGCGGCGGCAGTATGAGATCCGCGGCCGTCACTGCCGGGACTTCGATATGCAGATCGATGCGGTCGAGCAGCGGGCCGGACAGCCGCGCCTGATAATCAGCACTGCAACGCGTCGCCGCGCCCCGGCGGCAGGAGAAGCCGGGCTCGCTGGCGTGGCCGCAGCGGCAGGGATTCATCGCCGCGACCAACATGAAGCGCGCCGGGTAAGTGACGCGATGATTGGCGCGCGCGATGGAGACTTCGCCGGTTTCGAGCGGCTGGCGCAGGGAGTCGAGCGCATGCGGCTGGAATTCAGGCAGTTCGTCGAGAAACAGCACGCCATGATGCGCGAGCGAAATTTCGCCCGGCCGCGCATGAATCCCGCCGCCGACCAGAGCCGGCATGCTCGCCGAATGATGCGGCGCGCGGAACGGCCGGCGGTTGGTGAGAGCGCCGCCTTTGATCTCGCCGGCAATGGAGGCAACCATCGAGACTTCAAGCAATTCGGCCGGTGCAAGCGGCGGCAGGATCGACGGCAGGCGCGCCGCAAGCATGGATTTGCCGGCGCCCGGCGGCCCGACCATCAGCAGATTGTGGCCGCCGGCCGCCGCCACTTCGAGCGCGCGCTTGGCGCTTTCCTGGCCCTTGATGTCGGCAAGGTCGAGCATCGGGCCGGCCACGTCCAGAATTTTCGGCTGCGGCCGCGACAGAACCTGCGTGCCTTTGAAATGATTGGCGAGCTGAATGAGTGAGGCGGCGGCGATGATTTCGATATCTGGGCTGGCCCAGGCCGCTTCCGGTCCGCAAGCCGCCGGGCACATCAGGCCTTCGCCGCGCGCATTGGCGCCGATGGCGGCGGGAAGGACGCCCGCGACCGGGGCGATCGAACCGTCGAGCCCAAGCTCGCCCAGCACGGTGAAGCCCGACAGCGCATCGTGGGGAATGGCTCCGATCGCTGCCATCAGCCCAAGCGCGATCGGCAAATCGTAGTGGCTGCCTTCCTTGGGCAAGTCGGCGGGCGCGAGATTGATAGTGATCCGCCGCGCCGGCAGCGCTAGCCCCGACGCGATCAGCGCCGAGCGCACCCGCTCGCGCGCCTCCGACACGGCCTTGTCGGGCAGGCCGACAATGGTGAAGGCCGGCATACCGGGCGCGACCTGCACCTGCACGTCGACCGGGCGAATCTCGATACCTTCGAACGCAACCGTGGAGACGCGCTGGACCATGTTCGCCCACCCTTGAACGCCAGAGTAGCGTAACGCCAAAATACGTCAAGAACAATACATGAACAGAGTTCCCGCGCCCCCGGGAGGCACATTTCATCCAGTGAACGGGGCGCTAGGCGTTGCTGCCCTTTCCACGCGCTCCGATCTGGACAAAATTGCCGTTAAGCCGTTTTGATCCGGCAGAAGCCGTCGAGATCCGCCAGGAGTCACTCATGTTGCCGACCGCTCGCAAGCTTGCCTTCTCCGACGTTCCGGTTGTCGATCTCACCGCAGCCTGGTCAGGTGATCCCGCCAAGCGGCGAGCGCTGGCCGACGAAATCGCCGAGGTCTGCGGCCGTGTCGGTTTCATGTACATCAGAAATCACGGGATCGCCGACGCGGACATCGCGGCGATCTTCAAGACCGCCGCCGACTTCCACAACCTGCCGCTCGATACCAAGATGGAATCAGCGATGGCGCGCAACGCCGATGCGCAGGGCCAGGGCTACCTCCACGGCATGACCAAGGGCAACGCCAAGAATCTTTCCGAGAATCTGCAAGAGGCTTTTCAGTTTCGCCGTCCGCTTAACGATGACGATCCCGACCTCCTGGCCGGCAAGCCGCTGCACGGCCGCATTCCATGGCCGAAAGCGATGCCCGATCTGAAGGCAAGGATGATGGCGTATTACGACAAGGTCGACGCGCTGGGCTACGAGATGCTCAGGCTGTTCGAACTGGCGCTCGATCTCCCGGACGGCACGCTCAAGCAGTATTTCAAGAAAGACATGAATTCGCTGCGCATCCTGCACTATCCGCCGCAACGGCCGGAGGATGACGGCGAGCATCTCGGCGCGCGCGCACATACTGACACCAACGCGTTTACGATCCTCGCGCAGGACAATAGTGGCGGCCTTGAAATCCGCAATCGTGAGAACGAATGGGTCGCCGTGCCGCCGATCGAAGGCACCTTCGTTGTCAATGTCGGTGAGGTGCTGAAAGTGTGGACCGACGGTATCTTTTCCTCCACGTTGCATCGCGTCATCAATCGCTCTGGCCGCGAGCGCTATTCGATTCCGTTCTTCATGTATCCAAGCTACGACGCCCTGATCCGGCCGCTCTTGATGAATCCCGATCCGACGAATGTTGCGCCGGAAGACCTGCACACGTCGATGCCGCGCGATCGGCCGTTCGTCTACGGCGAGTTCAAGGCGCAGAGCACGGCGAAGATCATGCCGGGTCAAGTGAAAGTCGCCGACGCGGCCCAGGCAGGAACTTGAACAGGAAGTTGAAATGCCGGCCTATGTGATCGGCGAGGCGCACGTTTTCAATCCGAGCGCGATGGCGGGCTATGGCCGGATGGTCATGGCCTCGGTCGAAAAGTACGGCGGGCGCTATCTGGCGCGCGGTTCGCGGCCCGAGGTCCTCGAAGGCGACCCCGCGCACAACATTCTCATCATCGAGTTCGCCTCGCCGGACGACGCGCGGCGCTGGTACGCGTCGCCGGAATATCAGGCGGCCAAAGCGTTGCGCCAGGGCAATTCCAATCTGCGGCTGCTGCTGGTCGACTCGTTCGTCAAGGAGGCCGGCTGAAGGAATGAAGCGTTTAGCTTTGAGTGTGCTTGCGTTCCTCCTCGTGGCCTTCGCCGGCGCGCAAGCTGACGACACTTATCCGTCCCGCCCGATCAGACTCATTGTTGCATTCGCGCCGGGCGGGGTCGCCGACGTGATGGGACGGCTGGTGGCGGAAGCGCTGCAGCCGCGGCTCAATCAGAGCGTGGTGGTCGAAAACAGGCCCGGCGGCGATGGTCTCATCGGCATGGGCGACGTCGTGCGCGCTACGCCGGACGGCTATACGCTTCTGGTCGGCGGCTTCGGCGGCCAGATCGTTCCGCCGCTGATGCGCGACGACTTTCCATTCGACGTGCGCCGTGACCTCGTCAAGATCGCGCTGACGGCCGAATTCGGCAACGTGCTCGTGGTCGACAAGTCGCTGCCGATCAATTCGGTGCAGGATCTGATCGCCTATCTCAAGGCGCGGCCCGGCGCGGTGAATTTCGGCTCGTCCGGGCGCGCGACATCCGATCGCCTTGCTGCTGAAATGTTCATGCAGCAAACCGGCACCAAGATGGTCGACGTGCCCTACAAGGGCGGCGGCGTCGCGCTGAGCGACATGATGGCGGGCACCACCCAGGTGATGTTTCCGCAATTGCCGGCGGTGCTCGGTCTGGTGGGTCAGGTCCGCGCGCTCGCGGTCACCAGCAGCAATCGGCTGTCGCAGCTTCCGGACGTGCCGACGCTGAGTGAAAGCGGCCTTCCGGGCTTTCACGTCACCAGCTGGAACGAGCTGTTCGGCCCGCGCGGGCTCCCCGACGACGTGCGCGATCTGCTCAGCCGCACGCTGGTCGATGCGATTCGCAACGATCACGAAATCCGCGAAAAGATGTTGGCGCTCGGTGTCGAGCCGGTCGGCGAGGGCTCAGCCCGCGCGGAGGCCTTTTTCGACGAAGAACTCACCCGGTGGAAGGACGTGATCGACCGCGCCGGGATCAAGCTCGAACAACCTTAAGCGTTTTTGGACTTCACTTTCAGCGGTTGCCGGCGGCCAGGAGCTCGCGCCGCGTCGCCTCGAGAATCTCGTCGGAGAAATCCTTGTTGCCCTTGGTGCCGACGGCGCGGGCGAGAAGCAGCGCGCCGACGAGGCCAGCCATCGCGGCGACGCCGCGGCGGCGGCGCTCGGCTTTGGTCGCGCCGGGTGCCGATTTGGCCAGCAGGTCGATCAGCGGCTCGAGCCCGTCAGCGAAAGCGTCCTGCACCACCGTGCCGCTCCGCGCCGCATCGGCGCCGAGCGACGCGAACACGCATCCTTGCCCGGGCTCGTCGCGATGGCGCGGCTGCAGATAGCGCGTGAGCAAAGCGGCATAAGCATCGCCGGAAGATTTCGCCGCGGTCCTTTGCCAATTGTCCGCCGCCTGCGCCGTCACTTTGCGGCAGGCCTGCGCCACCAGATCGTCTTTCGAATTGAAGTGTCCGTAGAAACCGCCATGGGTGAGGTCGGCCGCTTTCATGATATCGGCCACGCCGATGCCGGAAAAGCCGTTGGCGCGCAGCAGCGCTCCCGCGGCCTCGATAATCCGCTCGCGATTTTCGGCGGCTTTCTGCCGGCTCACTCTCATTACGCGCCTCAGCTATGCGCTCGCGTCGCCGCGTTTGGTCACGACCTTGACAAATAATATGACGATCATCATCAATAGGCAAGCTTCGATGATGCTCATCATATAATCCCGCCGGTCCGAATTCGGCAGATTTGGAAAGACACCATGGCGTCTACCGCGCTCGCTGCGACTCTCGCCCGCCGCAACGTCCATTACGGCTGGGTCGTCGTTGCCGTCACCTTTTTGACGCTCCTCGTCACCGCGGCCGCGATGGGGACGCCCGGCGTACTGATCGTGCCGCTCGAGCAGGAATTCGGCTGGAGCGATGCGCAGATTTCCTCGGCGCTGGCGCTGCGCATCATGCTGTTCGGCTTGTTTGGCCCATTCGCCGCCGCCTTCATGAATCGTTACGGAGTGCGCCGCGTCATCATGGTGGCCATGGTGCTGATCGCCGGCGGGCTCCTGTCGTCGCTCGCGATGACGCAGGTGTGGCAGCTCGTCTTGCTGTGGGGCATCGTTGTCGGTGTCGGTACCGGTCTTACCGCGATGGTGCTGGCGGCGACGATCGCCACGCGCTGGTTCAATCACCGCCGCGGCCTGGTCATGGGCATGCTGGCGGCGAGCAACGCCACCGGACAATTGGTGTTCCTGCCGCTGATCGCACACCTCACGACGGACTACGGCTGGCGCATGGCGCTGGTTTTTGTCGCCTGCATGCTGGGCGTCGTCGCATTCTTCGCGGCGCTCTTCATGCGCGACCGGCCGAGCGATCTGAATTTGCCGGTCTATGGCGAGAGCAAGATCACGCCGCCGCCGGCGCAAGGCGTCGGGCTTGTGTCTTTGCTGATGTCGCCGATCAACGTTCTCAAAGACGCCGTGCGGGTGCCGATCTTCTGGGTGCTGTTCGCAACCTTTTTCGTCTGCGGCTGCAGCACCAACGGCCTGATCCAGACCCATTTCGTGACGCTGTGCCACGATTACGGCCTGCCGGCCGTTACCGCGGCGAGCGTTCTGGCGATGATGGGCATTTTCGATTTCTTCGGCACGATCGGGTCGGGCTGGCTGTCCGACCGCTTCGACAATCGCTGGCTGTTGTTCTGGTATTACGGCTTGCGTGGCCTGTCGCTGCTCTATCTGCCGTTCACCGATTTCACGTTCTACGGCCTGTCGCTGTTCGCGGTGTTCTACGGGCTCGATTGGATCGCGACAGTGCCGCCGACGGTGAAGCTCACGGCCGATCGCTTCGGCCCGGAACGCGCCGGCATGGTGTTTGGTTGGGTCTTCGCCGGTCATCAGATCGGCGCCGCCAGTGCTGCGTTCGGCGCCGGCCTCGTTCGCACCGAATACTCGACCTACCTGCCGGCGTTCTTCGTTGCCGGCGCGCTGTGCATCATCGCAGCCGCGCTGGTGCTCATGGTGCGGAAATCGTCGCGCACCGGCGTTGGCGCCGCGGCGCCTGCTCCGGCGCGGGCCTGAGAAAAATTCAGCGGCGCTTTTCTGCGATCTTGTCCCAGATCAGCGCCGCGATATCTGCGCCGCCGAGATTTTTCACGGCGCGGATGCCGGTCGGCGAGGTGACATTGATCTCGGTGAGATAGCCGCCGATCACATCGATGCCGACAAAGAGAAGCCCGCGCTCGCGCAAAGCCGGCCCGAGCCGGGCGCAGATTTCGCGCTCGCGGTCGGTGAGATCGGTCGCCTTCGCCGTGCCGCCGCGCACCATATTGGAGCGCAGATCGTCCGGCGCCGGCACGCGATTGACGGCGCCGGCAAATTCACCGTCGACCAGGATGATGCGCTTGTCGCCGTCTTTCACCGCCGGCAGGAATTTCTGAATCACCCAAGGCTCTCGAAACGTCGCCGAGAACATGTCGTAGAGCGAGCCGAAATTGAGGTCCTCGCGCGACAACAGAAACACCGCTTCGCCGCCTTTGCCGTAGAGCGGTTTCATGACGATGTCGCCGTGCTCGGCGCGGAACGTCTTGATGGCGTCGAGGTCGCGCGTCACCAAAGTGGGCGGCATCAGGTCGGGAAATTCGGTGACGAAAACCTTTTCCGGCGCGTTGCGCACATGCGCCGGATCGTTGACCACCAGCGTCTTCGGATGCACGCGCTCGAGCATATGCGTCGAGGTGATGTAAGCGAGATCGAATGGCGGATCCTGCCGCAGCAAAATCACGTCGAATGACGACAGCTCCACATGGCGCGCTTCGCCGAGCGCGAAATGGTCGCCCGGCGTGTCGCGGACGACAAGCGGGCGAACGCTCGCCGACACTTTGCCGTCGCGCAGCGAAAGCTTGTCGGGCGTGTAATAGGACAGCGGATGGGAGCGCGCCTGCGCTTCCAAGAGCAAAGCGAACGTCGAATCGCCGCGGATATTGATGCGGTCGATCGGGTCCATTTGGACGGCGACGTTGAGGGCCATGTTTGGGGTCGGGTCCGGCGGGGTGAGAGAGTCTCTACGCGATTTTATCGGGGTCCGCCATGGCGGCAGCAAAGGGGCATGGGGGCAGCAAGGGGACTAGTTCGCGTCAAAAGCATTTGGGATGTGGTGGGGGATTTTGCCAGGCGTCACTACGACGACGTCGAAACGGATATCGCCCTTGCCGTCGTTTGGACGGTGCGCCAGCCAAAGCTCGGCGGCATTTACGATGCGTTGCTTGCTGCGCTCGGTCACCGCTTCCACGGCCTCTTCGAGTGTGGCGCGGGCCTTCACCTCGACAAATACCAGCGTATGGCGGCGGCGGGCGATGATATCGATCTCGCCGAACGGCGTTTTCCAGCGCCGTGCCAGGATGCGATAGGCTTTGGCGGTCAGAAACATCGCGGCGCGGCTTTCCGCGGATAATCCGAGCTTAAAGGCCGCCACACGCTCGGGGCGCGGCGTAGCCTTGGTCGGGTTGGCCTTTTGCGACCTCGCTTCGGGCGGCCACAGCGGTTCAGCGCGGCGCGTCATTGTTTGTTTCCGTCCTCGCTGTCGGCTTTGGCCAGCGCGAGCGCTCGCTGATAGACCTCGCGTCGCGGCAGGCCGGTGGCATCGGCGACTTCACCGACTGCATCTTTGACCGACACACGCGCCAGCGCCTGGCGCAGCAGATCATCGGTTTCCTCAGTGCTCATCGGCTCAGCTTCCGGCGGTGGCGCGATGACCAGAACGATCTCGCCGCGCGGCTCGTGATCCGTGTATGCCTGTGCGAGCAGGTCTAGGCTGCCGCGCGCGACCTCCTCGTGAAGTTTGGTCAGTTCGCGGCACAAAGCGGCTTGCCGGTTCCCGCCGAGCCCATCTGCGAGGTCGGCCAGCGCCGCGGCCGCGCGCGGCCCGGTCTCGAACAGAACGAGCGTCGCCGGAATGCGGCTCAATTCGGCAATACGGGCGCGGCGCGCGCTTTCCTTCGGCGGCAAAAATCCGGCGAACAAGAACTGATCGGTCGGCAATCCGGCAAGCGTCAAAGCCGCAAGCAGCGACGACGCGCCGGGCAGCGTCGTCACGGCAAATCCTGCGTCCTGAACCGCACGGACGAGCTTGAAACCCGGATCGGAAACGAGCGGCGTTCCAGCGTCGGACACCAGCGCCACGGCCGCACCTTCGGCGATCCGCTGCAGCAACAGCGGCCTTGCCTGCGCCGCATTGTGCTCGTGATACGGCGTAAGGGGGGTCGCAATCACGTAGCGTTCGAGGAGCTTCCGGGTGACGCGGGTGTCTTCGCAGGCGATCAGGTCGGCGCCGGCCAGCGTGTCCAGCGCGCGCAACGTGATATCGCCGAGATTGCCGATGGGGGTGGCAACGATATGCAGACCGGCTTTAAGTTTCGCCGCTCCGATCTGCCGGTCGGCGAGGCTGTAATGCCGCGCTGCGCCGGCGGCGGGGGAAGGATCTCGGTGCGGCTTGCTCATCGCCGTCAATCTAGCTTTGCCGCGCCGCGGCGTCATGACTGCGGCAAATGATTACGGCAAGTGACAGCGCCAGGGGATCGCGATAAGTGCCCACTTAGCAGCCCGGATTCCTTAATTCTTGCCTTTGGTTAACCAATCGCCGCCAATATGTCAGATTGGCGATGCCCTATGTGCCCGGCGCCGGTGCCTCAATTTTCGCGCCGTGAGGAGAACCGCTTGTCGTCGCAGTCGAAGCCAGAGCCGTCGGCGATCACGCCTGTGATTTTGCCGACCCGGCGCCGCTCGATTGCGGGGCTGTTGGCGACGGCCGGCCTGTTCGCGGCCGGCTGTACCCAGAATTCACAATACCTGTCGCCGGCGACGGCGCCCGAGAGCTCGCAGGCCCCGCAGGGTGCGACCATCGGCGCCGGGCAAGTCAAAGCCGGGCTCATTCTGCCGCTATCTGCGCCCGGCAATGCCGGCGTCGCCGGCCAGGCGATGCGCAATGCCGCGGAAATGGCGATTGCCGAGTTCAATGCGCCCGACGTCCAGCTCTTGGTGAAAGACGACGGCGGCACCGCCGAGGCGGCCCGGATCGGGGCGCAGCAATCGCTCGACCAAGGCGCCGAGATCATTTTGGGGCCGCTGTTCGCCCAGTCGGTCACCTATGTCGGCCAGGTGGCGCGGGCCCGCAACATTCCGGTCATCGCCTTTTCCACCGACACCAATGTCGCCGCGAGCGGCGTCTATCTCCTGAGTTTCCTCCCCGAGTCGGACGTCGATCGGATCGTGCAATATTCGGTCTCGACGGGAAAACACTCGTTCGCGGCGCTCATTCCTGACAATCCCTACGGCACGGTGGTCGAAGCCGCCTTTAAGCAGGTGGTGGCGCGGCGGAACGGTCAGGTCGTCGGGCTTGAGCGCTATCCGCATGATCAGGCCGGCATGGCCGGCCCCGTCGGCAACATCGCTCAGGCGTCGACCCGCGCCGATGCTCTGTTTATTCCGGACGGTGGCGACGCCGTGCCAGGGGTTGTCGCGGCGCTCGCCGCCCGGGGGGTCAATACCAAAAGGCTGCAGCTCCTCGGCACCGGGCTTTGGGACGATCCGCGCATCTATGCGACGCCGGCGCTTGACGGCGGCTGGTTCGCTGCGCCGGACGGCGTCGGCTATCGGAATTTCAGCCAGCGCTATCGCGCGCGCTACAAGCAAGACCCCGTCAGAACTGCTACGCTAGCTTATGATGCGGTGGCGCTGATAGCGGCTTTGGTCAAAACTCAGGGCTCCGCGCGGTTTTCCCAAGAGACTTTGACTAATCCATCGGGGTTTTCCGGGATCGACGGTCTTTTCCGTTTTCGGTCGGACGGCACCAATGACCGGGGCCTCGCCGTGCTCCGCGTCACATCGGGCGGGCCACAGGTCATTTCGCCCGCGCCTAAGAGCTTCGGCGTGTCACCTGCAGGTTAGCTATCTTTGGTGAGTGGCCTTAAGTGCGCAGACAGAGCTACAAAAGCGCCCGTTTAAGTAAGGCGATTGGCCTTCCGCAAACTTCTTACTTCCGCCGCCATGATAATAAGCTAGCTTGTAAATAATTCACCGCCTATCAGGCCGCGAGATCGGCCACGACGGCGTCCAGTACCGGGAAGCCCGGCAGCGTCACCCGCAGACAGCCGTCGGCCGTGGTTTCGACCAAGCCATGCTCAAGCAACGTCGCGACCCGCGCCGGATCGAGCTTGCGGCCCGAAATAGCCTCGTAACGTGCGACATCGATGCCCTCGGCGAGCCGAAGCCCCATCAGCAAGAATTCGTCGGAGCGCTCCTCGCGCGTCAGCACCTCGTCAGTAATAACGCCATGGCCTTGCGATTCCACCAGACTGAGCCAGGTCTCCGGACGCTTTTCAGTCGCGGTGGCGTGCCGCTCGCCGTCAATATCGAGCCGCCCGTGAGCGCCGGGGCCAATGCCGGCATATTCGTGGGATCGCCAATAGACGAGATTGTGCCGGCACTCGCCGCCAAGCCGGGCGTGATTGGAGATTTCGTAAGCCGGCAGACCCTGGGCCGCGCAGATGTCCTGGGTCGTGTCGTAAAGTGCGCGCGCGGTGTCTTCGTCGGGTAGCCGCAATTTGCCCGCTTCATGCAGCGTCGCAAACGGCGTTTCCGGCTCAATGGTCAATTGGTAGAGCGAAATGTGCTCGCCGGCTTCGGCCAGCGCGGTCTTGAGTTCGGCCGCCCATTCCTTCGGCTGCTGCCCCGGCCGCGCATAGATCAGGTCGAACGAATAGCGGCCAAACACTTGGCGAGCGACATCGACTGCCTCAAGTGCTTCGCGCGCGGTGTGCAGCCGGCCGAGTTCGGCCAGCACACGATCGTCGAGCGCCTGCACGCCGAGCGACACGCGGTTGACGCCGGCTGCGCGATAGCCGCGAAAGCGCTCCGCCTCGACGCTCGTCGGGTTGGCCTCCATGGTGATCTCGGCATCGGGGGCGACGCGCCACTGCCGCGCGATGGAATTGAGCACGCCGGCGATGGTCGAAGGCTGCATCAAAGACGGCGTGCCGCCGCCGAAAAAGATCGACGACACGGTGCGGCCGCGCATGCGTTCGGCGGTCTTTCCAATCTCGGTGTGAAAGGCGCGGAGAAATCGCTGCTCGTCAATGGCGGCGTGGCGGACGTGGCTATTGAAGTCGCAGTAAGGACATTTCGACAGGCAGAACGGCCAGTGCACATAAACGCCAAAGGCCTGTTCGTTGTCCGAATCGTTGTTCAAGACATCATTCAAGACATGCCTCCGCGAGTTTTAGGAAGGCGCGGGCGCGATGCGATAGACCCTTACCGCGCGGCGGCAGTCCGTGTTTCTCGTCGCTCGACATTTCGCCGAAGGTCCGCGCATGGTCGTCAGGTTGGCCATCGGGCAAAAACATCGGATCATAACCGAAGCCTTGTTTGCCGCGCGGCGGCCAGACCAGAATGCCGTCGACCCGCGCCTCGAATTCTTCCAGATGTCCGTCCGGCCAGGCGACGCACAGAGCCGAGACGAAATGGGCGCGACGTTGGCTCGCCACGGTGGCGCCGCGCTCGTTGAGCTTCTGTTCGATTGTGGCCATGGCGGCGGCAAAGTCCTTGTTGGGGCCGGCCCAGCGTGCCGAATAGATCCCGGGCTCGCCGTCAAGTGCGTCGACAACGATGCCGGAATCGTCGGCAAAAGCCGGCAGTTTTACCACGTTCGCCGCGGCTTGCGCTTTGATGCGCGCGTTGTCGCCAAACGTCATTCCAGTTTCGTTGGGCTCGCTGAGCCCCAACTCACCCGCCGATATGGCATCGATGCCATAGGGCGCCAGCAGTTCACGCATTTCGGCGAGCTTTCCCGAATTGTGCGTCGCGATCACCAACCGGCCCGCGATGTGGCGATGTTTTTCTCCGCTCACATCACCGCCATCTTCTGCAGGTCGACGAGCTTGGCGACGCCTTTGCGGGCGAGCGCCAGAAGCGCGGAAAACTGATCTTCCGAGAACGGTGTTTTCTCCGCCGTCGCTTGAATCTCAACGATATTGCCGGAGCCGGTCAGCACGAAATTGGCGTCGGTATCGGCCTGCGAATCCTCAGCATAATCGAGGTCGAGCACTGCCGCGCCCGAGCACACACCGCAGGAAATCGCCGCGATGTGATCACGCAGCGGATCGCCTTCAAACATCTGACGCGCCTTCATCCAGGCGAAGCAATCGTGCAGCGCGATCCAGGCGCCGGTGATCGAGGCCGTTCGCGTGCCGCCATCAGCCTGGATCACGTCGCAATCGATTGTAATCTGCCGCTCGCCCATCGCTTTGAGATCGACGACGGAACGCAGGCTCCGTCCAATCAGGCGCTGGATTTCAACGGTGCGGCCATTCTGCTTGCCGGCTGAAGCTTCGCGGCGAGTCCGCTCCAGCGTCGCGCGCGGCAGCATGCCGTATTCGGCGGTGACCCAGCCGCGTCCCTGGCCCTTGAGCCAGGGCGGCAAGCGGTCTTCGAGCGTCGCCGTGACCAGCACATGGGTTTCGCCAAATTTCACGAAACACGAGCCTTCCGCGTATTTCACCACGCCGCGCTCGAGCGAAATGGCGCGCAGTTCGTCAGGTTGTCGGCGGCTCGGCCGCATGCAGGTCTCCCGGTTCCCAATTCGACGCCGTTTTGGCCGAAGCGTCTTTTACGTGTTCCGCCGTCACAAGCGCAATGGCGGGGCGGAATGTAGCCTCCCGGACCTGACGCCGCATGACGATTGCCTTGAGTTGCGCGGAGCCGCTACCCTCCCGGCCGTCCGGCATGCAGGGGAGGTCGCGATGCAAGAAAGAACACAAGAAACGACGAAGCAGGCGGAAACCACACAAATACTCGCAAAATTCGCCGCAACGCTGACCTATGACGGTCTGCCGCCTCGGGTTCGCGAGCATTGCAAAAACCTCCTGCTCGATGCGCTCGCCTGTGCCATCGCCGGCAATCGGGGCGAGGAAACCGGTCAGGTCGCGGCCTTTGCCACAGCGCTGGCGCAGGGCCGCGAATCGAGCGTGATCGGCGGCGGGCATTTGTCGCTGGCCGGCGCGACGCTGCTCAACGCCTATCTCGTCACCGCGACCACGATGTGCGACGTGCACCGCGCGACCATGACCCACATCACGCCGGAGATCGTGCCGCCGGCGCTGATGATCGCGGAACGCGACGGCCTATCCGGTCGCGATCTGATGGTCGCCATCGCGGCCGGCGCAGAAGTGACGACACGGATCGGCATCGGACTGGATTATCCGGCGTTCCGCGCCCGTGGCTGGCATGGGCCGGGCATTATCGGCCCGTTCGGCGCGGCGGCCGCCGTCGGCTCGCTGTTACGCTTCGATCCGGACACCATGGCGCGCGCCTTCGGCCTTGCCGGTAGCCAGGCTGCAGGCACTTACGCCGCCTGGGGCACGCCGACGGTGAAGTTCCATCAATGCCGCGGTGCGCTGTCGGGCCTGATGGCGGCGCTGCTGGCGCAGCAGAATTTTGTTGCGACGCGCGAATTCCTCACCGCCAAGGACGGCGGCCTCTACCACGCCTATGTCAATGGCGGGCTGCCGGATGTTGCCACTGCCGACCTCGGCAAGCGCTTCGAGCTTGAACAGATCGCGCTGCGGCTCTGGCCGTCGGCGACGGTCATTCAGGGATTGGCCACCGCCATTTTCGAACTCATCGCGAAGCATAAGATTGATGCTGCGCATGTGCGCCAGGTCCGCATCGGCGTCAGCCAGACGGCCTTCGATCTGCACGGCGGCTTTAGCACCTATAAGGCGAAGTTCGAGGCGCTGTTGTCGGCGCATTACACCGCAGCCATCATTCTGCACGACCACGCGCTGACCTTGGCGCAGTTCGAGCCCAATCGGTATGACGATGCGAAGCTCCGCAGATTCGCTGCGCAGAAGATCGAGATCTATGCCGATCCGGCGATCAAGGGCTCGGGCGCCAAGGTCGATATCGCGATGGACGGCGGCACGATGCTGTCGGCAAGTTGTGAAAATCCGCTCGGCTCTTTTGAAAATCCGCTCTCGCGGGCGCAGATCGAGCAGAAATTCCGTACCTATGCCGGGGGCGTTATCTCCGATGCCGATGCGGCGGCGGTTGTGAACGCGATCGACCGGCTAGAGGATTTCGGTTCGATAAGCAAACTCATGGCGTTGCTGCGTAACAACGCCGCTCCCCGTGCGATGGCGGCGGCGGAGTGATAGGCTCGCGCGGTAACGGGGGTTTTCGCACTTGGCAAGTCACGACTTTCCCCTCAGCGTCAACCAGCAGGGCCTGGCCCAGCTCAATGAGCGGTCGCGCGAGATTTTTCGCCTGATCGTCGAGAGCTATCTCGCGACCGGCGAACCGGTCGGTTCGCGCAACCTGTCGCGCATCCTGCCGATGACTTTGTCGCCCGCTTCGGTGCGCAATGTCATGTCCGATCTCGAACAGCTCGGGCTGGTCTATGCGCCGCACACTTCGGCCGGGCGGCTGCCGACCGAAATGGGGCTGCGCTTCTTCGTCGATGCGCTGATGCAGATCGGCGATCTCACCGAGCGCGACCGCAAGGCGATCGAGGCCCAGGTGGCAGCGTCCGGACAATCGAAATCGGTCGAGGGGGTCCTGACCGAAGCCTCGGGCCTGCTCTCGGGTCTAAGCCGCGCCGCCGGCGTGGTGCTGACGGCGAAGGCAAACCCTCGCCTCAAGCACGTTGAGTTCGTCCGGCTCGAGCCGGAACGGGCGCTGGTCATCCTCGTCGGCGAGGATGGTCAGGTCGAAAACCGCGTTCTTAATGTCCCTGTCGGCCTGCCGACTTCGGCGCTGATAGAAGCTTCAAATTTTCTCAATGCCCGAATCCGCGGCCACACCCTCGATGAGGTCAAGGTCGAGATCGAACGCACGATGCGAGAGAGCAGGGCGGAACTCGATCAGCTCACCCAGAAAATCGTCGCCGACGGCTTGGCGAGCTGGTCGGGCGGCGAGAGCGATGAGCGCAAGCTGATTGTGCGCGGTCAAGCGCATCTCCTCGACGATCTCAAGGCGCTCGCCGATCTCGAGCGGGTCAGGCTGCTATTCGACGATCTGGAAACCCGGCGCGAGGTGATCGATCTTCTGGGCCGCGCCGAACAGGCCGAAGGCGTCCGCGTCTTTATCGGCTCGGAGAACAAGCTATTCTCACTGTCGGGTTCTTCGACCATCGTCGCGCCCTATCACGACGCCTCCGGCCATATCGTCGGCGTGCTCGGCGTCATCGGGCCGACGCGGCTGAATTACGCTCGGATCGTGCCGATGGTGGACTACACGGCCAAGATCGTCAGTAAGCTGCTTGCCGGCTGAGTTTTGGCCTGAAAAATCGTAAGCGCGCTCATCTTGTTCAGACGCGGCGCTTGATTTTTAGCCGTTAAGCCCTGATATGCGGGTCGCAGACGCTTAAAGACGATGGGATTGAGACATGACGGACCAGACCGCTCGGGCTGAGGACGAAGCGGCTGCGCCATCGCAGGCCGCAGCGCCCACGCCGTCGACTGCGCTCGAGCGCGAGCATGCGGACATGAAGGATCGCCTTCTACGCACGCTCGCCGAGATGGAAAATCTGCGCAAGCGCACCGACCGCGAAGTCGCGGAGTCACGGCTCTATGGCGTGACGTCTTTCGCGCGCGACGTCCTCGGCGTCGCCGACAATATGCGGCGTGCGCTCGATGCGGTGCCCGCGGAATTGCGGGCGAGCGCCGAAGCCAGCGTCAAAGCGCTGATCGAGGGCGTCGATCTCACTGAGCGCGAATTGTTAAAGGCCCTGGAGAAGAACGGCATCCGCCAGTTCTCGCCGCAGGGCGAGAAATTCGACCCGAACCTGCACCAGGCGATGTTCGAGGTGCCCGATCCGACAGTACCGGCAGGCAGTGTCGTGCAGGTGGTGCAGCCGGGCTACATGATCGGCGAGCGGATCCTGCGACCGGCGCTGGTCGGCGTGTCGAAGGGTGGCCCGAAAACGGCGCCGGCTTCAAACAACGACAACGCCAGAGCCACCGGCAACTGATAACTGCCGAAATTATTTCGGGTCGATGCTGTCGCGCACGGCGCGCAGCCGGGTAAACATGGTCGGCCACGTATCGGCACGCGCGATGCCGATCATTTGCAAGAAGCCCGCAGTGCCGAACCGCAGCCATTGCACCACCATCACATCAGTATCGCTCTGGGCGTCTTTGGCCTTGGCGAGGGTCTCAAAGCCCTGTTGGCTGCCGATGCGCAGCGGCTCGGCGTCCTGGATCTGCACGGCCTTGATGCCGACGACTTGCTGGAATGTGTTGCGGGCGAAATTACTGCGATCGCCGGGCTCCGCTGGGCCGCCGGGCATCGCCGCGATAAACAGGCGAGCATTGATGGGCGCATCTTTGCTCTGGTCCTTGGCGTCTTTGCTCTGATTCTGGCTCTGGTCTTTGGCTTGAGCAGGAGCCGCATCGGCCGGCTTATCGACCAGCATTATCGCGCGGCCGGGCAAGACTTCGTCGATACGAAAACCTGCCATGTTGCCAATGGTGAACGGCATCAGGCTGAGCTGCTCGGCGTCGGGCACGCTGTCGCGCATGACGAGCGTCGCGAGCGCGTCCCGCATCGCCTTGTCGGGATAGGCCGCGTCCTGGTCCGGCACCTGCGCCGTGATCAGCGCTGTTACATTCCCGCCGGCCGCGACCACGAGCCATTTGCGATAGCGTCCTTTGTCGGTCGCCTGCGTGCCGCTGAGAATAAAGCCATTGCCGAAAGAGAGCTGGATCGGCTCGCGCTTTTCGACATCGACGCCATCCTTTTTCATCACGTCCGGCACCATGGTCTTGTCGAGCGAATCGTAAGCCTGCGCCGGCAACGTGGTGAAAAGGATCGCGGCGTTCTTTTCCGGATCTTCGAAGCCCACGAAATTGCGGCTCTGGACCATGCCCGGCGGTGGGACGATGCCGAGCCGAGAGCTGATTGGGAAAATCGGATCAGCCGCCCATGCTGGCAAAGTCGCCGGCAAAGTCAGCGCGACGGCGAGCACCATGACGACGGCGGCCAGACAACGGGCGCCAAAACCTGTGCGAAGTCGGATCGATCGGATGTGCATCGAATTGGTCCTAAACGGCGGTCCGCTGCGTCTGAAAAATTTTATGGCTGTTGGGGTGGAACCCCGTCTCCTTGGGACCCGTATATTTGCGGCACCTGTATCTGCGTCACCCGTCGCATGGTCAAATTGATTCGTCCTCCCCCGGGCAGTCCGCCTTCGAGGAGCAGGGTGGATGTGCCTGAATAGATACGATCTACGCCATGGAAAGCGAGTCTCGTGTCCCCACCCAGCACGACCACGTCGCCGGAATTGAGGCGAAAGGAGCGGGTGAGGTCGCCGCGGTTGCGCCCGCCCAGGCGGAACAAACAGGAATCGCCGAGCGACACCGACACTACCGGTGCTGAAAAATCGGCCTCGTCGCGATCCTGATGCAGGCCCATTTTCGCGGTCGCCCTGTAAAAGTTGATCAAGCACGCCTCCGGCGGGTGCGGATAGGAGGCGACCTCGTCCCACAAAGCGGCGAGCCGTTGCGGCAGCGCCGGCCAGGGGCGGCCGGTCTCGGGATGAACCGGCGCGTAGCGATAGCCGTTTTCGTCCGATATCCAGCCGAGCAGACCGCAATTCGACATTTGCACCGAGAACGGCCGGCCGGATTTCGGCATGCGGGGCCTGAACGGCGGTGCCACAGCAAAGATCTGCCGGATGTCAGCAAGCAATGCTGTCTGCTGCCCGCGGTCGAAATAACCGGGGAGCAACCGTAGCCCCGCATAGCTGACCGGTCCGGTCATGCCCGTCCCCGCGCCCTTACGTTTCTCGATCATGCATCGATTTCTGCGATTTCCGCCCCTTCGCCGCGGCTGCGTTCCCTCCCCTGGCCCTTCCTGAGCCGCAGGACTGTCGGAGCCGGGATTAACGCAACGTCAATTCTCTCAAGCAACCATCCTGATTCGCTGGATCGATTGAGAAATCGCGCCCTTTCACGCCGATGTATATGGAATCTACCAAAGAGATAGCCGCTGCCGTTCCGCAAGACCATCGGCGTCTTGCCGATGGTGGGGCGAAGCTATTGTCCATCGTCGTCCCGACATTCAATGAGCGCGACAATGTCCGCGAACTCGTGGCGCGTTTGGATCGCTGCCTCGCGGGCCTCGCGTGGGAGATCATGTTTGTCGACGACGATTCCCGCGACGGCACGATCGACGTGTTGCGCGACGCGAGCCGTTCCGATCCGCGTGTGCGCTTCCTGCATCGTATCGGGCGCCGCGGCTTAGCTTCCGCAGTCGTCGAAGGCATCCTTGCCACCAGCGCGCCGTTCGTCGCCGTACTCGACTGCGATTTGCAGCACGATGAAGCCTTGCTGCCCAAGATGTTGGAGCGATTGCGCGCCGATAGATGCGATGTCGTCATCGCTTCGCGTTACATGGAGGCCGGAGGCACCGGGGATTGGGCGAAGCAGCGTCTGTTCGTCAGCCGCGTGGCGACCAAGCTCGCGAATTTTGTCTTGCCGTCGCACCTGACCGACCCGATGAGCGGATTTTTCATGATCGAGCGGGGCGCCTTCGATCATGCGGTTCGGAATCTGTCGAACCAGGGCTACAAGATACTCCTGGATATTCTGCTGTCGGCGCGGCCGTCGCTGCGCGTCGAAGAAATTCCGTACACGTTTCGCACGCGGCTCAACGGCGAAAGCAAGCTCGATACGACGGCGATACTGGATTATCTTGCGCTATTGATCGACAAACTTGTCGGTCACGTCATCCCGCTCCGCTTCATCATGTTTGTGTCCGTCGGCGGAATGGGCCTGTTCGTGCACCTGGCTGTGCTCGCCGCGCTGAACCGGGGTCTTGGCGTCGCTTTCATTTTAGCGAATCTTTGCGCCGCAATGGTCGCCGTCACATTCAATTTCTTCGTCAATAACCTCGTGACCTATCGCGACATGCGGCTTAAGGGATTCTGGCCCGTCCTGCGCGGGCTCGTGAGCTTTGCGGCGATCTGCTCCATCGGCACGGCGGCGAATGTCGGCATCGCCGTTGTCTTGTTCCAACGCGATTATACATGGTGGCTTGCGGCCGGCGCCGGCATACTGGTGGGTGCGGTGTGGAATTTTACCGCCACGTCGATCTTTACGTGGCGCAATGTCGGTGTGGCCGTACCCGCCCCGCGCGATCAGGGCCCGGCATTCGCACCGCCCACCGCCAATATGTCGGAAGCCGGCGGGCCATAGCTCGGCGCCAAAGCCGGCGCGGTCATCCGGCGCAGCACAACAACGAACAACAGTGCTGCCGCCGCGATCACGCCGACTTTCATCGCGCCATCGAATGCGGTCACCTTGAACGCAATGGGCGCAAGAAAAGTGCCGACAAGTGCCAATCGCTCGTAAGGCCGGAAGCCGTCGCGCAGCGCTTCACCGAGCAGCCATGCCATCGGCACCGCGAGAATAACCAGATCGTATTCCAGCATGAAAGGAGAGCAGAACGGCACGCAAGCCGCGATCGCCGCGCCCTCGGCCACACCCGAGCGTGAGCCCGGCGGGCGTCGCAGCAAGGCGCTTGTCAGCATCAATGCCGCGGTGATGCTGACGACGGCTTGCGCGCCATAGGCCAGGGCAAGCGAGCCGCCATGCAGGCGTATCATGCCGAAAACGGTGATCCAGAATTGGAGATAAAGCGGATTGGGAAATTCCATCCAATTGCGTCGTGCTTCCGCCATGTCGGCGAAAAAGGCCGGCCAAATGTCCATGCCTAGAGCGATGGTGGCCACCGCCACGAGCCCAACGACAGTCAGGGCCGCCACCGTGAAGCATCGCCACCGGCCCGCGACCGCGAGCGCCAGCGGCACGATGAGGCCGAGCTGCGGTTTATAGGCAAGACAACCCAGACAGAGGCCCGCGAGCTCCGGCCGCCGCTCAAGCCAGACGGCCGCTCCGCCAAGGAGCCCGGCGCTGAGAAAGCCGTTCTGTCCGAATCCGGCGTTCACCAGGACCGCGGGATAGCCAAGAAACAGCACCCAAAGCCGCACCCCTTGTTGACGCAGATCCTGCGGCAGCATGGCGCGCAAAGCTGCGGCATAGCCGGCGCAGGTCGCCGTCAGCCACAGGATGAGTGCCGGCAGGTAGTTGAGAAGCGCCAGGCCGGCGCATAACAGCAGGAAGAAGGGCGGGTAGAAGAAGGCCAGATAGCCCCAACCCTCGACGTCGCCGTGCAGGTCGAGTTCTTTGAAAAAGTGCGGTACCTCACGATAGGCATCCGCGGCGTGGCCCTCGAGCACGAGTTCGCCTGCGGTCCAGAAGCTGACGAAATCGCCCGATACTTTGGTAATCCGCGGTGCCGCCATTTGCCACTGCACCCACATGATGCAGAAGCTCAGGAACAGAACCAGCGCCAGCGCTTCGCCGGCGTGCAGCAGATAGAAACCGTAGCGTGACAGCAGTCGCGGCTGGCCTTGCGGCGCTATCGGCACCTTCGGCTTCGAGGCTGAAACGGTATCGCCGCGCAAAGCAGGACCGATGGTCGACATGGGTCGAAGGTGTGGGTGCGAGCCAGGTACAGGATTTGACCGAACGCGCGGCTACCGGCGGGTACGGGCACCAGTAGCGGCCAAGTCCGACTGCGATAGCGCGCATCGTGGGAGCGAGGCTCTAAGATTAACTTAACGTACCCGCGACTAGCTGGAGGGCTTAAGTCCGAGGGCTGGGTCTTCGGAAACCTTGTGTCTGCGGCCAATCCTGTCTTGCGGGGCGATGGGGCCCTCCTATATGAGCCAAGGGAAATCCCCCAGCGCAGCGGGCTTTAGGATAGGGTTGCTACCGGTTTGCCACCTGCGCGCGGGGCACTTGAGTGAAATAAGGGGGCCGGACTCAACGGGCGCCTTCGGGGCCTGCCCGGCCTGCCGCTAGAGAGAGGATTTAAGACCATGGGAAAGGTCATCGGTATCGATCTCGGGACCACGAATTCCTGCGTCGCTGTCATGGAGGGCACGACGCCGAAGGTCATTGAGAACGCAGAGGGAATGCGCACCACGCCGTCGATCGTCGCTTTTACGGACGAGGGCGAGCGGCTCGTCGGCCAGCCGGCCAAGCGCCAGGCGGTCACTAATCCGGAGCGCACGATTTTCGCAGTGAAGCGCCTCATCGGCCGTCGCTACGACGACCCGATGGTGGAGAAGGACAAGAAGCTCGTCCCCTACAAGATTGCGCGCGCCAGTAACGGCGACGCCTGGGTCGAGGTCGAGGGCAAGACCTATTCGCCGTCGCAGATCTCGGCGTTCATCCTGCAGAAGATGAAAGAGACCGCGGAAGCCTATCTCGGCTCCAAGGTCGATCAGGCCGTCATCACGGTTCCTGCTTACTTCAACGACGCTCAGCGTCAGGCCACCAAGGACGCCGGCAAGATCGCCGGCCTCGACGTACTGCGCATCATCAACGAGCCGACCGCGGCCGCGCTTGCTTATGGTCTCGACAAGACCAAGACGGGCATGATCGCGGTCTATGACCTCGGCGGTGGCACGTTCGATATTTCCATTCTCGAAATCGGCGACGGCGTGTTCGAGGTGAAGTCGACCAACGGCGACACCTTCCTCGGCGGCGAAGATTTCGACATGCGGCTTGTCAACTATCTGGCCGACGAGTTCCAGAAAGAGCAGGGCATCGATCTGCGCCGCGACAAGCTCGCGCTGCAGCGGCTCAAGGAAGCCGCCGAAAAGGCCAAGATCGAGCTGTCGTCGACGACGCAGACCGAAATCAATCTGCCGTTCATCACGGCGGATGCTTCGGGCCCGAAACATCTGACAATGAAGCTCACCCGCGCCAAGTTCGAAGCGCTGGTCGACGATCTCATCCAGAAGACCATCGACCCGTGCCGCCAGGCGCTCAAGGACGCGGGCCTCTCCGCGGCCGAGATCAATGAAGTCGTTCTGGTCGGCGGCATGACGCGCATGCCGAAGGTCCAGGAAGTCGTCAAGCAATTGTTCGGCAAGGAGCCGCACAAGGGCGTCAATCCCGACGAAGTCGTTGCGGTGGGCGCGGCCATTCAGGCCGGCGTGCTGCAAGGCGACGTCAAGGATGTGCTGTTGCTCGACGTCACGCCGCTGTCGCTCGGCATCGAGACGCTGGGCGGCGTGTTCACCCGCCTGATCGATCGCAACACCACGATCCCGACCAAGAAGAGCCAGGTGTTCTCCACGGCCGAAGACGGCCAGACTGCGGTGACCATCCGCGTGTTCCAGGGCGAACGCGAAATGGCGGCGGACAACAAGATGCTCGGCCAGTTTGACCTGGTCGGCATTCCGCCGGCGCCGCGTGGCATCCCGCAGGTTGAGGTCACCTTCGACATCGACGCCAACGGCATCGTCAATGTGTCGGCCAAAGACAAAGGCACCGGCAAGGAGCAGCAGATCCGCATCCAGGCGTCAGGCGGTCTCTCTGAAGGCGACATCCAAAAGATGGTCAAGGATGCCGAGGCGCATGCCGAGGAGGACAAGAGGCGCAAGGCCGAGGTCGAGGCCAAGAACCACGCCGAAGGTCTGGTCCACGCCACCGAGAAGACGCTCGCCGAGCATGGCTCCAAGATCGGCGAAGGCGACCGCCGCGCCATCGAGAACGCCATGGCCGACCTCAAGGAAGCCTTGAAAGGCAATGACGCCGAGGCGATCAAGACCAAGACCAATGCGCTCGCGCAGGCGTCGATGAAACTTGGCGAAGCGATGTATAAGCAAGCCGAGCAACAGCCGGGCGGTGATGCCCAAGGTTCCGATGCGCAAGGGCCCGGCGCGGAAGGTAAGAAGGAAGACGTCGTCGACGCCGAGTTCACGGAAGTCGACGACGACAAGAAGAACAAGAAATCTGCCTAAAGCAGCGAGGCGCGCGATGCCGTTGCCGCTTGTCAGAATTGCACCCCCGGATAAGAACGGGGGTGCTTGTTCTTGAACAGGCAGTTGGGTGAACAATGAAGCGCTGCTACTACGAAACTCTTTCGGTCGAACGCACCGCGACCGAGATCGACATCAAGACGGCCTTCCGCAAACAGGCGATGCAGTGCCATCCGGATCGCAATCCGGGCGACACGGACGCCGAGCATCGCTTCAAGGAAGTCAACGAAGCCTACGAGGTTCTTAAAGACCCGGACAAGCGCGCCGCCTATGACCGTTTCGGCCACGCCGCCTTCGAGCACGGCATGGGCAACGGCGCTGGCTTCGGCGCCGAGTTCGGCACCACATTCTCCGATCTGTTCGAAGGCATTTTCGGCATGTCGGGTGCAGGACGCGGCCGCGGCTCCGGCCGCGAGCGAGGCGCCGATCTGCGTTACAATATGGAAATCACGCTTCAGGAAGCCTTTGTCGGCAAGAATGCGCAGATCCGCATTCCGACCTCGGTGACCTGCGAGGCCTGTTCCGGCTCCGGCGCCAAGGCCGGCACCAAGCCGAAAGCATGCGCGATGTGCGGCGGGCAGGGCCGTGTCCGCCACGCGCAGGGCTTCTTCACCCTGGAGCGCACCTGCCCGAATTGCCACGGCCGCGGCCAGTCGATCGACAGCCCCTGCGCCTCATGCGCCGGCTCCGGCCGCGTCACGCGCGAGCGCACGCTCTCGGTCAACATCCCGCCGGGCGTCGAAGACGGCACTCGTATCCGTCTTGCCGGCGAAGGCGAGGCCGGCGTGCGCGGCGGTCCGCCGGGCGACCTCTATATTTTCCTGTCGATGGCCGCGCATCCGTTCTTTCAGCGCGAAGGGGCCGATCTGCATTGCCGCGTCCCGGTGTCGATGGTGACGGCGGCGATGGGCGGCGATATCGAAGTGCCGACCATCGACGGCGCCAAGAGCAAGGTGAAAATTCCGGAAGGCACGCAATCCGGGCGCCGTTTCCGGCTGCAATCCAAAGGTATGCCGATACTGCGGCAGCGGCAGCATGGCGACATGTATGTGCAGGTCGTGGTCGAGACGCCGCAAAAGCTGACCAAGAAGCAGCGGGAGCTGCTGGTGGAATTCGATCGCCTGTCGTCAACCGAGACCCAGCCGGAGTCGTCGGGCTTCCTTGGCAAGGTCAAGGAGTTCCTTGACGGATTGAGCGGCCGCGCCAGTTCGGCATAGCTCGGTGCCCGGGGCCTATATGGCCTTTGTCACCCAAATGTTTTAAAAGCGGCAAGAATCTGTCGCGTGTCATTGTCGCTTGGACGCCATGTCGCTGCCGGCCCTGCAGAAATTCGAACGCAAGATCGAGCAACAGCTGCGGCTTCTCGAGGTCGGTAAGACTCTCATCGAGCGCAGGATCGAGCGCCATATCCGGCAGTTCGAACAGCACCGCGACGATATCGGCAAAAAGATCGAACAGACCATCGAGCAGCGCATCAGGCAGTTCGAGCTGAAGAAAGGCATTCGGCTCGACGACGAAGTGCGCTTCATCCGCTCTTGGATCGAGCGCCCGCTGTCGACAGGGGCAGTAGCGCCGTCGAGCAAGATCCTGGCGCGCACCATGGCGCGTTATGTCGATCCCAACAGTTCGGGGCCGGTGGTTGAACTCGGGCCAGGCACCGGGCCGGTCACCGAGGCTTTGGTCGCGGCCGGCGTCGATCCGTCGCGTCTCGTGCTGGTCGAATTCAATCCGACCTTCTGCCGGCTGTTGCGCACGCGCTATCCGGAAGCGACCCTGGTGCAGGGCGATGCCTACAGCATGCGCCGGCTTCTGGAATCGCTGCTGCTTGAGCCCGCCGCCGCCGTCGTCTCCGGCCTGCCGCTGATGACCAAGCCGATCAAGATGCGGCTGCGGCTGGTCCGCGACGCCTTCGAGCTGATGCTGCCGGGTGCACCCTTCGTGCAATTCACCTATTCGGTGGCGTCGCCGGTGCCGAGCCGGCTCAAGGGTTTTAGCGCGGAACCCTCCGAGCGCATCTGGATGAACTTGCCGCCGGCGCGGGTTTGGGTCTACCGCAAGACCTGAATTTTCCCTCGGCCGCAATGCCCAACCCAAGAATTCTGATCATTCCGGGCTCGTTACGCACCGGCTCGCATAATGCGCGGCTCGCCGCGCTCGCCGCCAAGGAGCTCGCGCTCTTGGAGGCCGAGGTTACGCGCATCTCGCTCGGGGATTATACGCTGCCGCTGTTCGACGCCGACCTCGTATCGGCACAGGGATTGCCGGCCGCCGCGGTGGCGCTCAAGCACATGTTGCTCGCCCATCAGGGCGTCTTCATCACCAGCCCCGAATACAGCGCGTCGGTGACGCCGCTGATCAAGAATACGATCGACTGGATTTCGCGGGTGCGCGATCCCGGCGAGCCGGCTTATGCGGCCTTCAAGGGCCGCGTTTTCGCCATCGGCGCAGCCGCGAACGGCGGGCTCGGCGGCCTGCGCTCGCTGATGGCGCTCCGCCAAATCCTCGAGCTGGGCTGCGGTGCGCTCGTCATCCCCGAGCAAGTCGCGGTGCCGCGCGCCGAACAGGCCTTCGACGACATGGACAATCTCAAGGATGAGGCTCTTGCGACGGCGCTGAAAACTGCTATGCGCAGGCTCGTCGAACTGGCCGGCGTAATGCCCTAGCCGTTTCTTGAAGGACTGAACCGATGCAGCTTCAGCCCCGCGACCGCCTGATCGTCGCACTCGACGTGTCGACGGTCGAAGAAGCTCAGGCGATGGTGGCACGGCTCGGCGACGCGGTGTCGTTCTATAAGATCGGCTATCAGCTCGCGCTCGCCGGCGGCTTGTCTTACGCGGCGGGATTGATCGGCGGCGGCAAGAAGCTGTTCGTCGACATGAAGCTGCACGACATCGGCAACACGGTTGCTGCCGGCGTCAAAAGCGTGTCGCACGTCGGCGCCACGTTTCTCACGGTGCACGCCTATCCGCAGACCATGACAGCCGCCGCCGGGGCGCGGGAAGGGGCTTTACGCATCCTCGCCGTCACCGTGCTGACGTCCTATGACGATGCCGATCTGAAAACCGCCGGCTACGATGTATCCGTGCGCGATCTTGTCGCCCAGCGCGCTCGGCAGGCGCTCGAAGCCGGTGTCAACGGACTTGTCTGCTCGCCCGAAGAAGTGTCGAATTTGCGCGCCATCGTAGGCGACAAGCTCGTGCTGGTGACGCCCGGCATCAGACCCGCCGGCGCGGAGGCGGGCGATCAGAAGCGCATCGCGACGCCCTCGGCGGCGATTGCCGCCGGCGCCGATTATCTTGTCGTCGGCCGGCCGATCGTCGCTGCGGCCGATCCGAAGGCTGCCGCCGAGGCGATCATTGCGGAGATCGCGGCTGCCGCGAAGAAAAGCTAGGATGTAAATTCACCGGGAGCTTTGCCATGCCCAAGGGCTACTGGATCGCGCGCGTCGATGTGCATAACGAAGACGGCTACAAGCCTTACGCTGCGGCCAATCCCGCAATTTTCAAAAAATACGGCGGCCGCTTTGTGGTCCGCGCCGGCAAGTTCGAGAGCATGGAAGGCACCAGCCGGTCGCGCAATGTGGTGATCGAGTTTCCCGATTATGCCGCGGCGCTCGCCTGTTACCGCTCGCCGGAATATCAGGAAAATTTCAAGACCCGGCTGCCGCACTCCGACATCGATATTATCGTCATCGAGGGTTACGACGGCCCGCAGCCCTGATTGCACATAGAGGAAGCGCGTCATGCCGAAAGGCTATTGGCTGCCGCAGATCGACGTCAGCGATCCTCAGGGCTATCAGGCCTATATGGCGGCGACGCCGCCGGCGCACGAAAAATATCGCGGCTTCGCGCTGGTGCGCGGCGGCAAAAGCGAACTGGTTGAGGGCCAATTCCGCTCGCGCGCGGTCATCCGTGAATTTCCCGACTATGCCACGGCGCTCGCTTGCTATCGCTCGGACGAATATCAGCGGGCGCGGCCGCTGCGGCTGGCGCACTCGACCTGTGATTTCCTCATCGTCGAGGGCTATGACGGCGTCCAGCCGCCGGTGTCGGGTTCACCCCCGCCGCCTGCTGCAAGAAAAGGCTATTGGATCGGCCACGTCGATATCAGCGACCCTGAAGGCTACAAAGAATACATGGTCGCCGACATGGTGCCGTTCGGCAAATTCGGCGGCCGTTTTCTGGTCCGCGGCGGCGCGCGCGAAGTGACGGAAGGCAAAGTCCGCGGCTGCACTGTGGTGCTTGAATTTCCGAGCTATGAGGCGGCGCTCGCCTGCTACCGTTCGCCCGACTATCAGGCGGCGAAAAAGCTCCGCGACGGCAGATCGCAAGCCGATCTCGTCATCGCCGAAGGCTATGACGGCCCCAGGTTCTGAATTCTGCCTGGAAAGGTGAAGGTTCGGAATTGTGCTATACGTCCGGCGAAGAGGGCGAGCGTAGAGAAAGCTGATGTCGAGTTCCGATATGCGTGTGGTGATCGCCGGCGCCGGCGGGCGAATGGGGCGAGCGCTGATCCAGGCTGTGGCCGCGACCAAGGGCTTGGGGCTTGCCGGCGCGGTGGAAGGTCCGGGCTCGGCGCTTATCGGCCGCGATTCCGGCGAGCTTGCAGGCCTTGGCCCAAACGGCGTCAAGGTGACGAGCGATGTCGCGGCGCTGCTGCGGCACGCCGACGGATTGATCGAATTCACCATTCCGGCGGCGACGCTCGCGCTCGCCGAGCTGACGGCGGCCGCCGGCAAGGTCCATATCATCGGCACCACCGGCCATTCCGGCGAAGAGGATGCCGCCATTGCCGACGCCGCCAAGCGCGCGACCATCGTGAAGTCCGGCAATATGTCGCTTGGCGTCAATCTTCTGGTCGCACTCACCAAGCGCGTGGCGCGGACGCTCAATGACGATTACGACATCGAAATCGTCGAGATGCATCACAACAAGAAGATCGACGCGCCGTCCGGCACCGCACTGATGCTCGGACGCGCCGCCGCCGAAGGCCGCAGCATCAATCTTGCCCAACATTCGGCGCGCGGCCGCGACGGCGTGACCGGCGCGCGCACCGCCGGCGACATCGGCTTTGCCTCGCTGCGCGGTGGCACGGTCGTCGGCGAACATTCGGCGATCTTTGCCGGTCCCGCCGAGCGCATCGAGCTCACGCATCGCGCCGAAGACCGCATGATCTTCGCCCGCGGCGCGCTCCACGCGGCGCTGTGGGCGCGCGACAAGAAGGCTGGCCTATATTCAATGGCAGATGTTCTGGGATTGGCAGATATTTAGCGCGTGTCGATAAATTATGCTGGTCATGGCTGACGACAGAAGCGAACGCATTCGGAAGCTGCTCGCGGATTTGGTCGGCTTCAACACGGTCAGCGACCGCTCCAATCTCGGGCTGATCGCCTATATCGAAAAATATCTCGCTTCGTTTGGCATCAGCGGCTCCCGGCTCGTCGACGAGACGGGACAGAAGGCGTCGCTATGGGTGACGATCGGCCCGGAACATACGCCAGGCATTGTGCTTTCGGGTCATACCGACGTGGTGCCGGTCGAGCGCCAGCCTTGGACCGGCGATCCCTTCACAATGATCGAGCGCGGCGGCCGCTATTACGGCCGCGGCACCACCGACATGAAGGGCTTTGTCGCGGTGTGCCTCGCTATGGTGCCGGAGATCCATGCCGCGGATCTGAAAATGCCGATCCACCTCGCTATTTCCTACGACGAGGAAGTCGGCTGCATCGGCGTGCGCCCGATGTTGCGCGAGATCAGCACGGCGCCGGTCAAGCCGCTCGGCTGTTTCGTCGGCGAGCCGACGCAGATGCAGATCATCATCGGCCATAAGGGCAAGCATGGCGTGCGCGCGACATTCCGCGGCAAGTCCTGCCACTCCTCGATCGCGCCGGACGGCGTCAACGCCGTCGAACACGCCGCCGATCTGATCACTGAAGTACGCCGCCGTGCGGAGAAATTGGCCAGGGAAGGCGCGCGCGACGACATGTACGACGTGGTGCATACGACCTTGCTGACGAGTATCGCGCAAGGCGGAACAGCCCTCAACATCGTGCCGGACGAATGTACGGTCGAGTTTGAGGCGCGCGGTCTCGGCATGGACGAGTCAAAAGAAGTGACTGACGCGATCGTCGCTTGGGCTAAGGCTGAGATCGAACCGCAGATGCAAAAGGCCGATGCAAGCTGCGGGATCGATTTCGAGGAAATTCTCGAATACCCGGCGCTCGACATGAAATCCGATCACCCTCTGGTGGCGCTCGCCAAGCAATTGAGCGGCCGCAACAGCCACGGCAAAGTCAGTTTCGGCACCGAGGCGAGCCTGTTTGTGAGCATGGCCGGCATCCCGACCGTCGTTGTCGGCCCGGGCTCGATCGCACAGGCCCACAAGCCGGACGAGTTCGTCGAAATATCCGAACTGACAAAATGCGCCGGCTTCATCGAGCGGCTGATCGCGCATTGCGCGAGCAGCCGCGGCTTGGCGGCTTAGCATTTTCATTGAGCATGATCTTTTCGGAAAACCGGTTTCCACTTTTCCGGATCATGCTCTAGCCTGCCAACAGCGACGCGCCGGTCATTTCTTTCGGCTTCGGCAATTCCATCAGTTCGAGCAGCGTCGGCGCGAGGTCGGCGAGGCGGCCTTCCGCGGCCAGGCCGCGATTGCGGCCGCCGACCAGCATCAGCGGCACCGGATTGGTGGTATGCGCCGTGTGTGGTCCACCGGTCTCGGGATCGCGCATCAATTCGGAATTGCCATGATCGGCGGTGACGAGCAGCGCGCCGCCAGCTTTCTCGATGGCTTCGGCAATGCGACCGAGCCCGGTATCGACTGTCTCCACCGCCTTGATCGCGGCCGGCAGGCTTCCGGTATGGCCGACCATGTCAGGATTGGCGTAGTTGAGCACGATCAGATCGTATTTGCCGGAATTGATCGCTGTGACCGCCTTGTCGGTGAGTTCCGGCGCCGACATTTCCGGCTGCAGATCGTAAGTCGCGACTTTCGGCGACGGCACCATGATGCGGTCTTCGCCGGAATAAGGCTGTTCGCGGCCGCCGTTCAAGAAATAAGTCACGTGCGGATACTTTTCCGTCTCGGCCATGCGTAACTGTGTCCGTCCGGCTTGCGCAACGACTTCGCCGAGGATGTTGGCGAGCGTCTGCGGCGGAAAGATCGTTTCCATCAGCCGATCGAGCTCGTCGCTATATTGCGTCATGCCGACGGCGGCGGCGAATTTAACGACGCGCTTGCGGGGAAAATCTTTGAAGTCCGGTTCGAGCATGGCACCTAAGATTTCGCGCACGCGATCGGCGCGGAAGTTAAAACACAAGATACCGTCGCCGTCCTTCATGCCTTTGTAGTCGCCGATCACCGCCGGCACGATGAACTCGTCGAATTTCTTGTTGGCATAAGCGTCGGCGATCACGTTCGGCGCATCGGCAAAGCGCGAACCTTCGGCTTCGACAATGGCGTTGTAAGCCTTCTCAACACGCTCCCAGCGCTTGTCGCGGTCCATGGCGAAGTAGCGCCCGCAGACGGTCGCGATTTTTACCGACTGCGGCAGCAGGGCGAGCACGCGCCGCAAATATTCGCCGCCAGCCTGCGGCGGCGTATCGCGGCCGTCGGTCAGCGCATGAACGAGCGTCGGCACGCCCGCGTCATCGAGAATTTTCGCCAGCGCCGCGGCCTGATCCTGATGCGAATGCACCCCGCCCGGCGAGACGAGACCGAGCAAATGGCAGGTACCGCCGCTCGCCTTGAGCTTCTTGATCAGATCGGTCAGCGCCGGCGCATTTTTAATATCGCCATCGGCGATAGCGTGCGTGATGCGCGGCAAATCCTGCATCACGACACGGCCAGCGCCGATATTGAGATGACCAACCTCGGAATTGCCCATCTGGCCGTCCGGCAAGCCGACGTCCTTGCCGGAGGTGCGCAGGAATGCATGCGGCCCGTTCTGCCACAGCCGGTCGAAGGTCGGCGTCTTGGCTTGACGGATGGCGTTGTCGGCCGCCTCCTCGCGCCAGCCCCAGCCGTCGAGAATAACGAGCATGATCGGCCGCCGACGCTGCATCTGCTTTACCCTTCTTTAATGTATGATAACGCCGTATTGCGAATTGCGGCGCACCAGTCAATCCAAGGCGTTACGTCACACGCTGCATCTCTCTTAAGATTTTCGATGCAATGCAGTCAAATAAGGTAAAATTCTGATTCACATTGAATCAGAAGCACTTAAATGCTTTTAGACTCGCCGATGGGGCGGGCGGCATTTTTCTCACTTCTGATTTTATTGGCGCAGATATTGTCGGCTGCGTGCGCGCCGGCGCGCGCCGTCGAGCGGCCGCCGCAATTCGTCGAGATCGCATTCGACAATTGCACCGAGCTGGAGCGCTGGAAAGAGCTCTCCGACTTCGCCGCCGCGATGAACAAGGACGGCGACCAGCTGCATTTCACTTTCTTCGTCTCTGGCGTCAATTTCATCGTCGACGCCAATCGCAATCTCTACCAGGCGCCCGGACACTCGCGTGGCACCTCGAACATCGGCTTCGGCGGCACCGCCGACGAGGTGCGGCAGCGCGTCGAATACATCAACGCGGCTTATCTGAGCGGCCATGAGATCGGCTCACACGCAGTCGGTCATTTTAGCGGCCGTGGCTGGTCTGCTGCCGATTGGACGCGGGAGCTGCATGCGTTCCGTGACATTCTCGCCAATGTCGGGCCGAATAACGGGCTCGGCAGCGACGTGAAATTCGTCTTTCCGGAGTCGCAGGTCACGGGATTCCGTGCGCCTTATCTCGACTTCAGCTCGGGGCTCTATACCGCGCTCAAAGACACAGGCTTCCGTTACGACACGTCGAGCGATAGCCAGCCCGATGCCTGGCCCGATAAGGTCGACGGCCTGTGGCGCTTCAATCTTGCGGATATCAAGCTCACCCGCACCAAAAAGCGTCTGTTGTCGATGGACTATAATTTCTTCGTGGCACAGTCGCATGCGGTCGTGGTGCCGAGCCGTCACGAATTCTTCAAGCAGCAGATGCTCGATACCTATCTCGATTATTTTAAAGGCAATTACACCGGCGATCGCGCGCCGCTCCATATTGGTCATCACTTTTTCGATTATCAGGATGGCGCCTATCGGGAAGCGCTCGAAGAATTTGCGCAAACCGTCTGCGGCTTGCCGGAAGTGCGCTGCACGACCTATTCAGTGCTCGCCGATTTTCTCGAGCGGCAAGATCCGGCGACGCTTGCCGCGTATCGCAACGCCGACTTCCCGCACGCCGCCGATCCGTTCGCCGTCGCCGACAACTGGAAACTGCGCGGCCGTCTGGAATAGGCCGCGCCGCTGCGGGCAATCACGCCGCGCCGACCTGACCGGCCTCCCAGCCGAGCATGGCGCGCTTGCGCGTCAGCCCCCAGTGATAGCCGGTCAAGTCGCCGCCTTTGCCGATGACGCGGTGGCACGGCACGACGAAGGACACCGGGTTTTTGCCCACGGCGGCGCCGACGGCCCGCGCCGCTTTCGGCTTGCAGATCTTGGCGGCGAGGTTGGAATAGGTCGTGGCACGGCCCATCGGGATTTGCAGGAGCGCATCCCACACCCGCACCTCGAAATCGGTGCCGATCAGTACCACGCGCAGCGGTTCGCTCGACCGCCAGCGCGACGGATCGAAGATACGCCGCGCGATCGGCGCGGTGGATACCGCGTCCTCGATGTAATTGGCCTTCACCCAACGTCGCTTCATGTCGGCAAGCGCTGCGCGCTCCTCGCCCGGATCGGCGAAGGCCAGCCCGGCTAGCCCCCGGTCGGTCGCCATGACCAGCGCATGGCCGAAGGTCGAGGGGTGGAAGCCATAGCGGATGGTCAGTCCCTCGCCGCCGGACTTCCATTCGCCGGGCGACATGGCTTCGTGGGTGACGAACAGGTCGTGGAGCCGGCCGGGGCCGGACAGGCCGACCTCGTAGGTGGCGTCGAGCACACTTGCGGAATCGCGCAGCAGGTGCCGCGCGCCGTCGAGCGTCAGGGCCTGCAGGAAGGCTTTGGGCGTCAGCCCGGCCCAGCGCCGGAACAGATGGTGCAACTCGGTCGGCGTGACGCCGGCCGCCTCGGCAATGGCCTCGATTTCGGGCTGCTCGCGCCAATGGCCGCGGATATGACCAATGGCGCGGCGCACCACTTCATAATCGGCGGCGGCTTCGGCAAGCGGCGGGTGGCTTTCAAGATCGGTCAAACGGTCGGGCGATAGCATGGATGCCTCCATCACGTACTCCCGATCTAAGGTGGGTGAGGCAGCCAAACCACCCGATTTCTGAGAGGCTATTCCAGCACGGTCCGCGTCGGCCCGCGCCTGGCTTCGCCCAAGGCTTTCGACAGCGCATGGGCAAAGCTCGCCTTTTCCGCCGGTCCGAGGAAGACGGCAATGGGGAGCCGCCGGCCATGCGACACCAGGAATAGCCGCTCGATGCCGAATTCCTCATGCACGATGCGGTCAAGCTTGACCCAGAGTGGGTTGAGCGTCCATTCCCGCACCCGGCCGCGATGGCTCACCTGGCGCACCGTCAGCTCGTTGGCGGTGACCGTCACCTCCTCGTAGGCGCGCGCGGTACGGTAATTGGCGCGGAACGCCCAATAGACCAGGAACACGTCGAGGCCGAAAAAGCCGAAAATCGGCCAAGCGCCGAGCATGACGAAGAACACGCCGGTGGTGAAACTGATCCCGCCGATACAGAGCATGAAGATCAGAAAGCCGGTCGGGCCGAGCGAACGGTGCGGCGTGAGCACGGCCGAGAAGATTTTGGCATCGACCGAACTGTCGGCGGCCGAAGCGTCGGGATGGGGATTGCCGGCGGGATTGTCGCCGCTCAAGTTGTCGCTACTCATGGACGTCATTATACAAAAACAATGGCGCGAAAAACCACCCGGGCAAAGAAATCCACTAAGCCAAGATCCACCGCGAAGCGGGAATCGACCAAACAAGGCCTGCAGGCCGCCCGCAAGGGCACAGCTGCGCGGCTAAAGTCCGTCAAGGCGCAAAAAAAGGCCGACGCTGAAGCCATGCATGGGGAAATGCCGCAATGGACCAAGGCCGAAGTCGAGGAGGCATTCCGGCGCTTTGCCGCCGCCAATCCCGAGCCGCGCGGTGAACTCCAGCACATCAATCCGTTCACGCTTCTGGTCGCCGTCGTGCTCTCGGCGCAGGCGACGGATGCCGGCGTCAACAAGGCGACGCCGGCTTTGTTTGCGCTCGCCGACACGCCTGAGAAAATGGTCAGGCTCGGCGAAGCGCGGGTGCGCGAGCTGATCAAGACCATCGGGCTTTACCGCACCAAGGCAAAGAACGTGATCGCGCTGTCGCAAATTCTTGTCGCGCAGCATGGCGGCAAGGTTCCGCACGATCGCGAAGCGCTGGAAGCGCTGCCCGGCGTCGGCCGCAAGACCGCCAACGTCGTGCTTAATATCGCTTTCGGCGAGCCGACCATCGCGGTCGACACGCACATTTTCCGCATCGGCAACCGTACGGGGCTGGCGCCCGGCAAGACGCCGCTGGATGTCGAAATGAGATTACTGGACGTCGTGCCGGAAAAATATCGCCTGCATGCACATCATTGGCTCATTCTGCACGGCCGCTATGTGTGCGTGGCGCGCCGTCCGCTGTGCGAGAAATGCATCATCGCGGATCTGTGCAAATGGCCTGGGAAGACGACGAATTTCCCCGCTACCTTACCTGCTGCCGCCGCAGATAAATAATCAAAGCAACGCCGGCATTGGCGACCACCAGCGTTGCCGGAAACACGCAGGTCGCGACCGAAATGCTGTCGAGCGCAAAGAACGACGGCACGAATTTCAAACTGTTGAGCACGAAAATGCTGACGCTGTCGCTGTGCGGGCGCAGCCACGCCTTGGTGACCGTCGGCCCGAAACCGAGCACATTGACGAAGGCCGCGAGCGTTGAAGAAATCGCGGGCGCGTGGCGGATCAAGAGATCGCGCGGCGTTCCGCCGACGATATCGCCAATCAATTCAGGGTTCCGCGACCACAGATGAAACGTGAAAACCACAATGGCCGCGCCGAGGAACGCCCATTCGTACCAGGGAAATGTCCGCTCGCCGCGCCAGAAGCTCATCACGCAGAGCATCAGGCAAACGAGCGTCGTGATCGCCATGACCCAGCTTCCCGGTCCCGCTTTTTGGTCAAGCTGGACCAGATAGCCGGTTCCGGTGAGCACGCCAAAAATCAGCCATGACAGCGGATGCGGCCGCGCATCACCGCGCAGGGTCTTCCAGACATAGATGCCATAGGCGGCGATAGCGATGAGCACAGCCAGCGCGCCCATCAAGTCCTTCATCGAAACCGCAAGGTCCAAGATGCCGCCCCCAAAAGAACTCATTTGCCGTTGGACAAATTATTTTATCCACCGCCACATCGCAGTGCGAAATAAAGCAGGTTTCGTCAAATGCGCTCGCCTTTGGATCGATCGCCGGCAGCCGATCCACTGAGTTATCCCCAAAGCCGGCGTGCCATAATGTGCGACGACTTTTTCTTGCAGCTTGAGATCGCAGCGGTATCCTCAACCTCAGATCGGTCGCGTTTGGTTCTGCCGAATGTGACGATCCCCAAGGTCAGGTCAGTCTGGGTGTGTAGCCGCTACCAGCGCCGCGCCACGTGGCGGATTTGATCCTGGTTCCAAGCCGCGGGTAGCAGCGCTAGGAACGTGACGGGCGGGCGCAAGCTCGCCCGTCATGATTCTGGGGTTGGCGCAATTCCGGGGCTGGATTTGACCGAATTTGCGTCCGGTTGACCGTCGCTGTGCTTCTCGGCGATATCAATTCCGGTATGGAAGCCTCGACCAATTTCATCAGCCGCCGCCAATTCACCGTCGCCTGGGGTCATTGCGATCCCGCCGGCATCGTCTTCAACGCTCGTTTTTTCGAGTATTTCGACGGCGGCACCTGGACGATGTTCGAGCGTGTACTCGGCGTGAAACCGCAGGACTGGCCGTCGGTCTATGGCGTTTTCGGCATTCCCTTGGTCGATGCCGGCGCCCGCTTCATCGCGCCGGCGCGCTTTGGCGACGTCGTGGAACTGACAACGCAGGTCACCGCGTTTCGCCGCTCGAGCTTCGACGTCGAACACAAGCTTACGGTGCACGGCGCTATCGCAGTGGAAGGCCGCGAAACCCGCGTCTGGGCCGCTTATCGTCCGGACGACCCCAGCAAAATCATGGCGAAGCCCTTGCCTTCGGAGGTCATTGCGCGCTTTCGGGCGCCGTGATGGCGTCTTGCCAGACGCCCTGATTTGGAGGAGTCTTGGCGCAAATAAATAAAATTCGGAGGAACCGCCGATGGAGGCCATCCAGGTCGGTCCGGGCTTTGCCGCCGAAATGCGCGGCGTAACGCTCGCGGACATAATCACCGATGATGACGCTTACAAAGCCGTACGTGCGGCGTTCGAACAGCATTCGGTTCTGGTCTTTCGCGATCAGGACGTCAGCGACGAAAGCCAGCTTGCCTTCTCTCGCCGGTTCGGCCCGCCGGAAGTCACCAAAGTCGGCTCGCTCGGCACCGGCACGCATTTCGTCATTCTCACCACGATCGACAAGGACGGCAAAGTGGTGCCGCCCGATCATCGCTATGCGATGCGCAACAAGGCCAATCAGCTCTGGCATACTGACAGCTCGTTCAAGCCGACGCCGGCGCTGACGTCGGTCCTGTCGGCGCGCATCATTCCGGCGAAAGGCGGCGAGACCGAATATGTCTCGACGCGGCTCGCCTTCGACCGGCTCGATTCGGAACGGCAAAAGAAACTCGAAAATTCCTTCGCCTGGCATCATTACGGGCATTCGCGCAGCAAGATCGCAGCCGGGCTCGCCACGACCGACGAGCTCGCGGCGCTGCCGCCGCAATGCTGGCGCATGGTGTGGAAGAATCCGGTCAACGGCAAAAACGCGCTCTATCTCGCCTCGCACGCTTATGCCGTCGAAGGCATGGATCCGATGGAAGGCGAGAAACTGATCGACGAATTGACGACGCAAGCGACCGCGCTCGGCACCCGCTACACCCATGCTTGGCGGGCCGGTGATGTGGTGATGTGGGACAATCGCGCCACCATGCATCGCGGCCGGCCGTGGCCGGCGCATGAAGCGCGCCACATGGTGCGTACGACCATCCAGGCGACGGCTGCCGATGGGCTTGAATCGATGCGCCCACCGCACCAGGTGGCGGCCGAGTAACAGGGGCAAAGCGCGCCTCATAAAACTTGCCGCAAGAAGGAACGCTCTTCCGCAAGGATGAAGCGCTCCTTCTGGGCGAATTCAAAATTCGCCGCGCCTTCGCTGTCGCGCAACAGCCGCGCGCGGTATTCCTCATAGGCCGCAAGGCTTGCGAACGAGATCAGGCCATAGGCGATGTTGTTGGTTCCCTCATGCGGCATCCAATAGCCGACGACCTCGCCGCCGCATTTCGGAATGATGTCGAGCCAGCGCCGTGCATAAGCCTCGAAGCCGTCGCGTTGGAAGGGATCGAGCTGATAGCGGATGAAAACAGTGATGCTCACCGAACGCCTCGCTCTCAAATGAGAGCAGCATTCTAGCGTCAGGTGTGGCCCAGCGTTTCGGTGGAGGCCGTAGTGTGATTGACGGCTATTCCGCCGCCATCACTATTCCGGCCTGTCGCGCCTCCTGCTCCATGTCGCGACGGATGCGCACGGCCTGCATGCTGCCATCGAGCGCCACATCGGCGGCGCAGACGATTTCGCCCGCGGCGATATCGCGAAGAACTTTGACGTGGTGCGCCAGCCCGATCGGCAGCGCGTTACGTTCGAGGCTACTCGCCGCCGGGATGAGCTTGGCATAAACGGTGTAGCCGCCTTCGCCGTCGAGCATCTCGCCGGCTTTCAGTGCGCGCTTGGCCACAGCCACCGCGTCGCCGCGCCAGGCCCGGCAGTTTCCGGTCGGCTCGCCGCGCAGCGCGACATTGAGCACCGAGATCGAAAGCTCGAGCCCGATCAGGTGAAACGGCTTGTACATCGCGGCGTAACGGCCGGTGGAATCGGTCGGCAGGCCGTATTGCTTGAAGCAGGCCGCGGCATAGTCGTTTTGCGCTTTCAGCACCACATAGACGCCCCAGCGCAGATCACGCGCGACCGGTGAGCCATCGCGTGCGAGCGATGACACGACTTCCACCATGCCGTCGCCATCGAGCACGCCGCCGAGCGCTTTCGGCCGCAACACGTGCGCGAGCTCGTCGGCGCCGCAAGGCGGGAAATACAAACCGTCCTGCGGCACGTCGAGCGTGCAGGCATTCGCCACCGCTGCCATCTCGATTGCGGACTTGGTGCCGTCGAGAAACGAATTGAACATCTGCGAATTCATGCCGGCCGCCTTGGCCTCGGCGGCGGTGAGCCCATAGTGCTGCCACACCCCGTCCGGCGTGACGGTGTGATAGGCCGGCAGGTATTTCGTGCCCTTGCCGGCGGCGGCGATTTGGAAGCCCGCGGAGCGCGCCCAATCGACCATTTCGGCAATCAGCGCCGGCTGGTCGCCATAGGCCATCGAATAGATCACGCCAGCCGCGCGCGCTTTGCGCGCGAGCAAGGCGCCCGCCAGCGCATCGGCCTCGACATTGACCATGACGATATGCTTGTGGGCCTCGATGGCTTCGAGCGCATGCGCGATGCCGGCGCTGGGATCGCCGGTCGCCTCGATCACCACCTCGACCTGCTCGTCGCCGATCGCCTCGCTGCCGCGATCGACAAAGCGCGTGCGCGCAATGCGGGATGCGTCCCAGCCCACGGTGCGGCAGGCCGTTTTGGCGCGTTCGACATCGCGGTCGGCAATCACTGCGATTTCGAGGCCGTGGATCGACGGCGCCTGGGCGAGAAACATCGAGCCGAATTTTCCGGCGCCGATCAGCCCGACGCGTACAGGCTTTCCGGCGTCGACGCGCGCGGCGAGGAGGGTCTGGAGGTTCATCGCTACTCCGCCGCGACCTTATGCGCCCGCGCATACTGCAGCAGCGCGTCATCGGCGACCGGCACGATCGGCCTGAAATCGCGATGCGCGATCCATTCTTCGCGGGTGAATTTGGTGATGTGGTTTGAGACCGCGCACAGCGTCAGATAGACGATCTTGCGCGGATAAGGCGTGATGTTGGGCGGCGAGGCGTGCACCAGATTGCCGTGGAACATCAGTACCGATCCGGGTTTGCCGGTCGGCGCCACGATGCCGCCCTCGGCGGCAAGCCGCGTCACGGTCTCCTTGTCGAGCGTCCACAGCGGATAAGATGTGGTCAGCACATCATGGCCGGCCGCAAGCACGCCCTGTCTATGGCTTTTCGGAATCAGCATCAGCGCGCCGTTGATCGGCATCACCTCGTCGAGAAAGATCGCGATGTTCATCGCGCGCGGCTCGGGCATGCCGTCGTCGCGCGCCCAGGTGCCGTAGTCCTGGTGCCATTGCCAGACATCGCCCTCGAAGGCGGCCTTGGCATTGAGCTTGAATTGATGAACGTAAACCGGCTCGCCGAACAATTGCTGCAGCGGCTCGACCAGCCGGGGATGATGCGCCATCAGCCGGAACGTCTCGTTGAAAGTGTGCGCGGCAAAGGCGGTGCGCGGCGCGCCGGATTTCTCGCGCCAGACTTCCTTGCGGTCGAGCTTGAGGATGGCTTCCGCGTCGTCGCGCAGGAGCGCGATCTCTTCCTCGTCGAAACAGTTCGGAAAGAACAGATAGCCCTGCTCGTCGAATTCCTTGAGCTGTGTCGGTATGAGTTTCATGGGAGCCTTCCTCTGGCGCGTTTCCCGTTTTTGTTGATCAATCCCGCGTTATGCGGCGGGTTCTGATTGCAATCTTAGCCCGTATCCGCCGGCCGTGCCACGGCCGAAGGCACCCGGTTTGGCGTGAGTCTAGCGAATCGCCGCGAGCAGCACCTGCGCGAACCGGTCGATATCGGCTTCGTCGTTATAGACGTGCGGGCTCACCCGCAGCCGGCCGAGACGTGGCGCCACATAGATTTTCTGCGCCGCGAGGGTTTCTGTGAGTCCCTTCGGTACGCCGCCGGGAAAACCGAGGCTCAAAATGTGCGGCGATCTGACTTCGCTCGCCGGGAACGAAATCCGGCCGGCGCGCGCCGCGTCGCCGAGCTGTTGCGCGAGCCGCTCCGTCAGTGCGCCAAGCCGCGTGGCGATTGGTTCTGCTCCCCAGTCCGCCATCATCTCCATGCCGATCGAAGCCATTTCCATCGAGATGAAATGGTCGCGTTCGCCCATGTCGAAGCGCCGCGCGTCGCCGACATAGTCGGTGTCGGTGAAATAGACGTCCTGTTCGGCGCGCACGGCCTTGCGGCCGTAGCTCGTCTGTTCGAGCGGAATACCGCCCTGGTGGCGCTTGGCGACATAGATGAAAGCGCGGCCGTAAGGCCCGAGCAGCCACTTATAGGTCGGAAACACGACGAAATCCGGATCGAGCGCGCGCACGTCGAGATCGAGCACGCCGGCGCCTTGCGTTGCGTCGATCAGGAAGACAGCGCCGCGGGCCCGCACCGCGCGCGCAATAGCCGTGATATTTAACTCCGCGCCGTCCGCCCAGTGCACCGACGAAATCGACACAATCGCGACTGGAGCCGCGCCCGCCCGCTCGATCGTCTCGAGTACGGCGCTCGTCCAATCGTGGTCGTTTGGGTTTTGCACCGTATCGACGGTGAAGGCGCCGTCACGCGCACGCGTCAGCCATTCCAGCACTGGCGAGGAATGGTCGTCATGCAGGACGATGACCCGCGAGTCGGCCGGTACCGGGATGATTTTTGCCACGGTAGCGACGCCATAGCTGATCGACGGAATAAGCGCTACATCCGCCGCGTCGGCGTGAATGAGCCGCGCCGCGGCCTGGCGCGTGCGGCTGTATTGCTGCGCGGCAAAGTCGTTATTAATCAGCCACGGCCGGCCCTTGCGGCCCACGGTCGCGCGCCCAGCCTCGAGCGTCGCCAAAGGCAGCGGCGTATAGGACGCGGCATTGAGGTAGCAGACGTCGCTGGGGATATCGAACAGCGCGCGTTGCGATGGCAGCATCAAGTCCGCACTCAAATTTTGCGCATGTCCCTATTGGAAAATCGGCGCCCACTTTATCCGGGACATGCGCTATGCTTCGGCGACAAAACGATTGCGCATCCGGCCGAGCAATTCAATCTCGGTGTCCATCACATCGCCGGGCTTGAGGAACGTATTGGTGCCTTGTCCCACTCCGCCGCAGGTGCCGCAACTGAAAATATCTCCCGGCTGCAGCGACAGCATGTTTGAGGCGTATTCGATCTGCTCTTCCGGCGTGAAGATGAATTGCGACGTATTGCCGTCCTGCTTCGCCTCGCCGTTGACGGTGAGACGGATGGACAGGTTCTTATGGTCCGGCACGAAAGCGCGTGGCACAAGAAACGGCCCCATCGGCGCGAAATTGTCGTGGCTCTTGCCGCCGAGCCAGTCCGAGCGCAGTGCCGGCCGGTCCGGACGCATCTGCTGATCGCGGCAGGACACGTCGTTGGTGGTCATGAAGCCCGCGACATGGGCGAGCGCCTGCTCGGCCTTGATCCGCTTGCCGCCTTTGCCGATGGCGAGTGCGATCTCCGCCTCCCAGTCGATCTTCTTCATACCGCGTGGAATCGCGATATCGTCGAAGGCGCCGGCGAGGCAACTCGGCGCCTTGAGGAACAGATACGGCACCGTGGTCGATTTCTCGCCGGTGAAAACCGGCCCGCTCGATGGCGACATGCCGGCGCGGATCATTTCGTCGACATGGTCGCGAAAGTTCTGCGCGGCATAGAACATCTTGCCGGGCCGACCGACCGGCGGCAGCATCCGCAGGCTCGTCAGCTTCGCCATGCCGGGCGGCGCGCCTTCCTTGTCGAGGAAGGCCACGATCTCCTGCAGCACGGCGAAGTTCTTATCCCAGTCATCGAGGAGGCCGAGCATACTCTCGGTCGCGCTCAGCTCTCCCTTGCGCGCCGCGGCCCGATAGGCCGTGTGCACCGCGTTCAGATCGACGGCATCGTCGCCGAGAACGATGGCAACGAAAGCGTTGCCATCGTGTTTCGCCAGAGTGGCGAGTTTAAACGCAGTCCCGTTCATTGCTTCCTCGTTGCGCCCGGCTCACTTCTTCGCATCCGCATAGGGATAGATCAGGTCGCCGGTCTTGTACTCTTTCGGCCAGACGATGACTTCATGGCTCGAATCGCGGAACTGATCGAGCGAATTCGGTGCGACATGCTGGAACTGGGTGAAGAACACCCGCGACTTCGCCCATTCGCCGTCCTTGCCGAACTTGATGTCCCCGACCACGGTGGAAAATGTGTGCACGTGCATGTAGTCGGCGAGAACCTTCTGGTCGAGGCTCTTGGTGCCTTCGACCGCTTCGGCGAGAACCTGGCCGGCCGCATAGCCGATCGGCGGAAAAGCCGGTCCGAGCGGATCGATACCCGCGGCCGGCGCCGCAGCCTGATATTTCGCCATCATTTCCTTCGTGCCGTTGAATGTCAGCGACGGCGCCGGCAGGAACGTCTCGTTGTTGACGATGCCGTTCATCAGCGGCCCAAGCTGCACCTTGATGGGCGTCACCAGGAGTCCGATGAAGGCGCCGCCGAACATTTTCGGCGTGAGCCCGATCTCGTTGGCGGCGCGCACGATGCCGACGGAATCCGGCGGATAGGCCGCGACGAAGACGATGTCCGGATTGGCGGCCTGGACCGCGCGCATCACCGGCGAGTAGTCGGTGGTCGAGGGCGGATATTTCTGGTCGACGACGAGATCGAAGTCGAGTTCCTTGACCATCTGTCGCGCGCCGTCGGCGGCATTCTGCGCGAACTCCGCATCGGCGGCGACGATGGCGACTGTTTTCGGGCGCGGCTTCTGCGCCGCCGCCAGCTCGAAAAAGCCGAGGGCAAACGACTTTTGCGGCTCAGGCCCGGTCGGCAGCATGGAGAAATACTGGTCGTAGTGCATCTTGGAATTGGCCGCATTAGCCAGAATGCCGATGGTGGTCTTCTTGTACTGCATCAGCACCGGAATGGCCGGCGCCACCATATTGGTGGCGTAAGGGCCGATGAACAGGTCGACCTTGTCGACCTCGATCAGCTTGGTGAAAAGTTGCGGCACATTATTTGGATTGCTCTGGTCGTCGTAATAGACGAGCTCGACCGGCCGTCCGAGCAGACCGCCTTTGGCGTTGACGTCGTCGCGCCAGATCTGCAGCGCCGCCAGCACCTGCTTGCCGATCGGCGCCACGCCGCCGGTGAGCGCCAGACTGGTGCCGATCCGGATCGGATCGGCGGCTTTGGCGACATTCGGTAGAATGAATACGCCCGCGGCAACAAGCGCCGCGAAGGCTTTCGCCCAACTCCTCAAAGCGCACATTTTCGTCTCCTCCCCTGCATGCCTGTTGTTTTTTGCGGCACGCATTCATTTTCAAATCACGTCGCTTCTCCTTGGTCGGCTGCTTTTGCAGCCTTGTTGTTATCCCGATGCGGCACCGCAATAGTTCGAGTGTTACGTGCCGCGGAATTTCGCCTTGCGCTTATTGTGGAACGCCTCGACACCCTCGCGAAAATCGTCGGATTGGCGGAGCCTGCTATAGCAATGGCCTTCGAGTTCGATCGCGGCTTCGAGATTGGTATCTTCGGTCTCGTTGAGCAACGTCTTTGCCGTGCGCTGCGCCAGCGGCGAGAAGGCGCGCAGTTCGTCGACCATGGCATCGGTCGCTGCTTCGAGCTTGTCGTCCGGTACGCATTCGGTGGCGATGCCCCAGTCATAAGCTTGCTTGGCCGCAATGCGCTTTGAGCGCATGACGATGTCCTTGGTGCGGGTAATGCCGATGATCTTTTGCAGGCGAGCCGAGCCACCCGAACCCGGAATCTGGCCCAGCCGCTGCTCCGGCAAGGCGTAGAGGCAGGTTTCGGCGGCGAGCCGGAAATCGCAGGCAAGCGAAATTTCGAAGCCGACGCCAAAGCAATAGCCGCGATTGGCGACAATCACCGGCTTCGCGCAGCGCGCCGGTGCCGCGATATTCCAGGCAAGCTTCGACACGTGTTCCGGCGACGCCGCGAGAAAGCCCGCGATATTGCCGCCTGAGGAAAAATGCTCGCCGACTGCGCGCAGCACGATCACGCGCACGCGGTCGTCCTCGTCCAGCGCCTCGAAAACGAGCCGCAACTGATCGCGTTGCCCCATCTCGATGACATTGAGCGGCGGCCGGTCCAGCACGATATCGGCGCGTTCGCGCTCGGGATCGATCTCAACGCGGAAACCGTCGAGCTTTTGCAAACGCGGATCGGAAAACACAATCATGCGGTCGTACCTTGCTGGCGTGATGGTGAGCCGGACGAAGAGGAGGATTCGATGGTGTATTCGCCGGCGACGAGCTTCCTGCGCAAGAGCTTGCCGACCGGCGATTTCGGAATTTCCGCGACAAAGACATAGCGCCGCGGCCGCTTGAAGCCGGCCAACCCGGATGAGCGGCAATAGGCATCAAGCTCTTCGGCCTCGACGGCGGCGCGGCGCTTGATAAAGGCGGCGACCACCTTGCCCCAGCGCTCGTCAGGCATGCCGATGACCGCGACTTCGGATACCGCGGCATGCAACGACAGGCAGGATTCGATTTCAACGGGCGAGACATTCTCGCCGCCGGTAATGATCATGTCATCGACGCGGCCGGTGACGAAGACATCGCCGTCGAAATCGATGAAGCCGGTGTCGCCGGTGAAATACCAGCCTTCGCGTAGCGCTTTGGCGTCAGCGTCCGGCCGCTGCCAGTAGCCTTCGAAGGATTCATCGCCGGCAAGAAGCGCGATGATTTCACCTTCCTCGCCGACGGCGGCAATGTCGTCGACCGAAGCGGCGCCAAGCTTCACCACGCGCACCATCTGGTTGATGCCGGCACGGCCGGCAGAGCCGGGCTTCGCGAGCGCATTCTGGTCGATGGTGAAGGTATAGATTTCCGAGGAGCCGTAATGATTCACGAACAGATCGGGCTTGAACTCGGCCTGTAGCTTATTGAGGAGCCCATCCGTCATCGGCGCGCCGGCAAAGCCGAGCTTGCGGACCGAGCTGACATCGCTCGCCGCGAATTGGGGGTTATAGACGAGGTCGTGATAGAGCGTCGGCACCAGATAAAGATTGGTCACGCGGTCCGCGGCGATGACCTTCAATGCTTCCGCGACATCGAAACGGCGCAAGCAGACAAAGGCGCCCCCGATCAGCGACATGGCGAGCAGCGAGCGCACGCCCATGGTGTGGTAAAGCGGCATGACGCCGAGCGTACGCTCGCCATGCGCGTAAAGATTCTGTGCGACATGGGCGACCGCTGCCGCGCGTTCGGCGTGGTGGCGGCGCGGCACGCCTTTGGGTTTGGCCGTAGTGCCGGAGGTGTAGAGCATCACCGACCAGGCTCGTGCATCGGCGCGTGGCAAGGCATCCGGCGCGTCGCGCGACGCAAGCGCGGCAAAAGCAACGTCGGAAGGTTGCGTCCTATCGAGCGCGATGCGCGTTATCTTTTGCGCTGCCACCGACGCGGCGACCGCCGCCGCGGACGCATCTTCATAGGCGACGGCCTTGGCCTCGGCGTTTTCGAGAAAGAAGTCGAGCTCCTGCGCGGTCGAGCGCCAGTTCACCGGCGTGATGATGAGGCCTGCGAACTGGCAGGCCCAATGCAACGTCGCCGCTTCGAAGCGATTCTGCAGCACGGTGACGAGGCGATCGCCCGGCTTAAGGCCAAGTGAATCAAATCCGGCAACGACAGCTGAAATGCGCCGATACCATTGCACGTAGCTCAGGCGGAGCGCGCCATCGACAATCGCCAGCGTGTCCGGATCGCGGGCGACGCTTCCGATAAAGCTCTGGCCGAGATCAAGCATAGGCGACAGGAACCGGCAGGTGAAAGTGCCAGCATGATAAGGCTTTAGCAGCGGATGACAAATCCGTCATCGGCTCGTGATGGAATTTCCAGGCGTCGGCGCCGTTAGTGCGGGGAGGCGGTGAGCGTTGGCACTGCCGGGTATCAGGAGAAAGTGCATGATCCGTGTTGCGAAATTCGCCTCAATATCGGTCCTGGTTGTCGCAGCCATGGCCATGGCTATGGGCCTGGTTGCGCCGGCATCGGCGCAAGGAAGCCGTGCCAAACTGGTAGCACACCACACCAATCGTCCGTTGTACGACGTGGCTCCGCAGCGGAGCGCTCCGGTCAATTCGGACGATCCCTCGCTCACCGGTGGCGGCAGCCTGGGTTACAATCAGAACATCTATAACTGGTAAGCTTCCTGACGATCAGGCGAATTGGAACGGGGGCAAGCCCAGGAGGCCCGCCCCCGTTTTCATTTCGGCCGTTACCTTGCGGCAGCTTCTAGTGCCGCGTCGGGAATAGCGCCGCCGGAAAATCCGCCGCGGATCGCGGGGCCCGCTCTGGCGTCTTGAAATCCGGCCGCGGATTGGGGTCGGGCTCCACCGCCCTGCGGTAGAGATGCCACGTAGCATGGCCGAGCACCGGCATCACCACAGTCAGTCCGACGAAGAACGGGATCGAGCCGATCAGCAACAGCGCGGCGACGATGAAGCCCCACAGCGCCATCGTCCCCGGATTGGCGGCGACGACGCGGATCGAAGTGGCGAGCGCCACCGCGGCGCCGACATCGCGATCGAGCAAGAGCGGAAATGAGATCGCGCCGATTGTCAGCACCACGACCGCGAACAGGAAGCCGATACCGGTGCCGACGGCGATCAGCGTCCAGCCGGAATGAGTGAAGAAGACATTGTGGACGAATTGCTGGAAGGTGCCCGGTCCACCGTAACCGAAATTGGCGATATAGATGGCCTCGGCCACCGCGAGCCAGATCAGAAAGATCGCCGTCAAGAGCACGCCAAGCGCGACGATGGCGCCGAGCGACGGCGAATGCAGCACGTCGAGAGCATGGCTCGATGAGGCATCGAGACCCGCTTCGCGACGCCGGCTCAACTCATAGAGACCGATGGCGGCGATAGGGCCGATCAGCGCGAAACCCGCCGCAATCGGAAACGCCAGCGGCAGCATCGAATTGTCGAGCGTGAGTGCAATCAAAAACAGGCCGAGCACCGGATAGACCACGCATAGAAAAATCGCGTGGCTCGGCATCGCCAGAAAATCATCGACGCCGCTTTTCAGCGACTGATAGAGATCGGACGGCGAGATGTGACGAATGACCGGCCGTGCCGGGCTCAAGCTCTCGCCGGTAAGAATATGCGAATGGGACATGCTGCTCCTCCTGAACCCAATCGGAGTTGGGTCCTGAACCGTTTTGGTTCGGGCCGCTGTGGCGGCCAGAGTTGCAGTTATGGCCGCAAAGCGCCCGAGCGTTCTTCCCTACGCCTAATATAATGCCATCGCAGCCGCCGGGTTGCACGCGGCAAGGCGCGACGCTTACGCGCCGTCACATTCACAATAAGGTGTAGTCTGCACAATAAGGTGTAGTTTGGCGGTGCAGCTTAGGCTTTGTGCGTCGCAACAGCGCGTGCAACGCGACGTTTCGGTGACAGGGTCACTCGGCTGCGACCGGCATGACCTCTTCCGGCGGCGCCGCGTCGGTCTCGGCGTGGTGCGATTTCCCGCCATTGAGCCAGTTCTGCAGGCGGTCGAGATAGAGATAGACCACCGGCGTGGTGAACAGGGTCAGCATCTGGCTCACGATCAAGCCGCCGACCATCGCGTAGCCGAGCGGCTGGCGCAGCTCCGAGCCGGAGCCGGTGCCGAGCATCAGCGGCAAGCCGCCGAACAAAGTGGCCATGGTGGTCATCATGATCGGCCGGAAACGCAGCAAGCATGCGGCGCGGATGGCGGCTTCCGGCGTGAATCCTTCGCGCTCGCGCGTGATGGCAAAGTCGACCAGCATGATGCCGTTCTTTTTCACGATGCCGATGAGCAGGATGATACCGATGATGCCGATCACCGAGAGATCGAAGCCGCCGAGCCACAGCGCCAGCAGGGCGCCGACGCCCGCGGACGGCAGCGTCGATAGAATGGTCAGCGGATGGATGTAGCTCTCGTAGAGCACGCCGAGGATCACATAGACGACCACAAGCGCCGCCGCGATCAGGACCGGCTCGCTCGACAGCGACGTCTGGAACGCCTGAGCATTGCCCTGGAAGCCGGTGATGACGGTCGGCGGCATGCTCATGTCGTTTGCGGCTTGATCGATGGCGGTCACCGCATCGCCGAGCGCCACGCCGGGCTTCAGATTGAATGACAGTGTCGCCGCCGGGAACTGCGACTGATGCGATACCAGAAGCGGGCCGACGGTATTGGTGTTGAAATTGACCAAAGTCGACAGCGGCACGAGCTGTCCGGTCAACGGCGCCTTGACGTAAATCTGGTTGAGCGAATTCGGATCTTTCTGCAACTCGGGAAGGATTTCGAGCACTACGAAATAGGAGCTCACCTGCGTGAAATATTGCGCGACGTCGTTCTGGCCGAAGGCGTCGTTCAGCGTCGCGTCAATCTCCTGCGCCTGAATGCCGAAACGCGCCGCCGCGTCGCGATTGATGGTCACGGCAAGCAGCGGCGCATTGGTCTGCTGATCGGTCGAGACGTCGGCAAGCTCCGGCAGCGTTTTGAGCTTGGCGAGCATTTTCGGCGCCCAGGTGCTCAGCTCGTCGAAGCTCGGATCCTGCAATGTGTACTGATATTGGCCAGCCGAGATGCGCCCGCCGACGGTGATGTCCTGCGACGGCTGCAGGAACAGTTGAACGCCTTCGACCTTGGCCAGTTGTGGCCGCAAGCGGTTGATGATGTCCATCGCGCTCGCTTTGCGTTCGTCGCGCGGTTTGAGCGCAAGAAAGAAGCGCGCGGTATTGAGCGTATTGCCGCCGCCATTGCCGAAGAACGATCCGAAGGCTGCAATATCGGGATCGCGCGCCAGCACGTCAGAGAGCTGCTTCTGGATGCCGCGCATCCTGTCCGGCGAGACATCCTGCGCCGCATAGGCGATGCCCTGGATCGCGCCGGTGTCCTGAACCGGAAAGAAGCCTTTGGGAATGCTGACGAACAAGACGCCGGTGCAGGCCATCGTGGCAAAGAACACCATCAAGGTGATGAACTGATGCCGCAGGACGATGTCGAGACCCGTTTTGTAGCCGTTGACCAGAGCTTCGAAGCCCCGCTCGATGGTGTTGTAGATGCGGCCGTGGTGTTCGGATTCCGCGGCAAGAAAGCGCGACGCCAGCATCGGGGTCAGCGTCAGCGACACGACGACGGACACCGCGATACAGGCGGTGACGGTGATGGCGAATTCGCGGAACAGGCGTCCGATGATGCCGCCCATCAACAGCAGCGGGATGAACACCGCGACCAGCGACACGCTGATCGACACCACGGTGAAGCCGATTTCGCTTGCGCCCTTCAGCGCTGATTGCATCGGCGAGGTGCCGGCCTCGAGATGGCGATAGATGTTCTCGACGACGACAATGGCGTCGTCGACAACGAAGCCGACGGCGATGGTCAGCGCCATGAGCGACAGATTGTCGAGGCTGAAACCGAATAGATACATCAGCGCTGTGCAGCCCAAGAGCGCCAGCGGCACGGTCACGCTTGGAATAAGCGTGGCGCGGATGTTGCGCAGGAACACCAGGATCACCATCACTACCAGGCCGATAGTGATGGCGAGCGTAAACTCGACATCCTTGACCGAAGCGCGAATGGTCTGAGTGCGGTCGATGATGGTATCGACTTTCAGCCCCTGCGGCGCGATGGCAGCGAGCCGCGGCATGGCCGCCTGGATGGAGTCGACGGTGGAAATGACGTTGGCGCCGGGCTGCTTGTAGATCAGAAGCAGGATGCCCGGCGTGATGCCGTTCGGCAGGCTTGCCAGCGCGCTCTGCGTAATGTCCTGCGGCCCGGTGACCGCATGGCCGACATCGCGGACGCGGATCGGCGCGCCGGCGCGATAGCCGATGATGACGTCGTCATATTGTTCCGGCTCGGTCAGCTGGTCATTGGTCGAGATAGTGAAGGTTTGCAGTGCGCCGTTGACCGCGCCTTTTGCGGCGTCGACCGTCGCCGTGGCTAGCACACCACGCACGTCTTCGAGTGTTAGCCCGCGTGCCTGGAGTCTGGCCGGATCGACCTGAACGCGGATCGACGGCTTCTGCTGGCCGCCGATATTGACCAGAGCCACGCCGCTGATCTGCGAAATCTGCTGCGCCAGCACGTTCTCGGCGAAATCGTCGACTGAGGTGAGCGGCAGCGTGTCGGAATGGGCGGCGAGAATCAGGATCGGCGTATCGGCCGGGTTCACCTTCTTGTAATAAGGCGGCACGGTCAGATTTTGCGGCAGCGTCTTGCCCGCTGCGGTGATCGCCGCCTGCACGTCCTGCGCGGCGCCGTCGATATTGCGGTTGAGATCGAACTGCAGCGTGATGACGCTGGTGCCGAGCACGCTGTTCGAAGTCAATTGGGTGACGCCGGCGATCTGGCCGAATTGTTCCTCAAGCGGCGTTGCCACCGTCGCCGCCATCGTATCGGCGCTGGCACCGGAAAACTGCGCGGTGACCTGAATGGTCGGAAAGTCGACCTGCGGCAGCGGCGCGACCGGAAGCAGCGGAAAGGCGACGATACCAACCAGCGCCAGCGCGCTCATCAGCAGCGATGTCGCGATCGGCCGGCGGATGAACGGTTCGGATATGTTCATCAGGACTTATCCGGGCCGCCCGCTGGTGATTGCGTCGCGGCCGGGGTCGTCGTTTGGGTCGTGGCATTGACGCGCGATCCAACATCCAGCCGATATTGGCCGTTGACGACGACACGCTCGCCGGCCGCAATGCCCTTGGTGACGATCGTAGTGTCGCTGTTGTTGACCGGGATGGTTTCGATGTTGCGCTGGTCGACAGTGTTGTCCGGCTTGACCACCCAGGTGTAGAGCCCGTTCGGCCCGTGCTGCACGGCGACCGGCGGGATCGTGATCGCGTCCTTGCGTGTTTGAATCAAAATGCGGATGCGGACGAACTCGCCGGGCCACAGCCTCTCGTCTTGGTTCGCGAATTCCGCCTTGAGCTGGATCGAGCTGGTGGTCTGATCGATCTGATTGTTGATCAGAAGCAGATGACCTTCGGCAAGCTGCTGCTTGTCGTCCTGGTCGAAAGCGATGACCGGAACAGTGCCCTGCAGCATGGCTTCGCGCACCGGGCCGAGATCATTCTGCGGCAGGGTGAAGATGACGGTGCACGGCTTGATCTGCGTGAGCACGGTCAGCGGGCCGACGTCGTTGGTATGGATGATGTTGCCGAGGTCGACCTGACGGAAGCCGACGACGCCGTCGATCGGCGCGGTGATGGTGGCATAATTGAGCTGCGTCTGCGCCGCTTCGATCGCCGCCTGGTCGGCATCGATCATCGACTTTGTTTGATCGACCTTGGCCTGCTGTGCGTCGACGTTTTGCTGAGTCTCGTAGTCGCGCTGCACCAGCGTCTTGAAGCGCGCCAGATCCTTCTGTGCGTCGATCAGGGTTGCTTCGTCCTGGCTCTTCTTCGACACCGCCTGATCATAAGCGGCCTTGAACGGCGCCGGATCTATTTTCGCCAACACGTCGCCCTGATGGACTTCCTGGCCCTGGCGGAAATCGATCGAGATAATCTGTCCGTTGACCTGGGCGCGGATGGCAACGGTATTGAGCGCCTGCACGGTGCCGAGCGCGTCGTAATAGATCGGCACGTCGCGTTGCGCGGCTTGGGTAACGGTGACCGGTATAGCCGGCGACGCGGTCGGCGTTGCCGCCTGCGTGCTGCCGTGACGGTAAAAGCCAAGCCCAACGATCGCGCAAAGCACGACGGCCCCAATGACCGTGAAGATCGTGCGCCGGGAGCTTTTCGCGGTCATCTCGGTCGTCATGTGCGATCTGTGTCCTGCTTAACGCACCGCCGTCAGCTTTATTCCCATTACCGCCGGAACATGGCCTCGCGGTCCCCTGAGGCAAAATCAGCGCTGACTGGTCCGCCACCTTTCGAAGTAACCCCGCCCGCCATACAGCACAATGACTGTAGGATTAAAGTTAATTAAGGTGAGGCGTTCGCGGTAATTAACGTTGCTCGCTTAACACGAGAATAAAGCCGTATTTGCCGCTTGATCCGCGCATAAAGCTGATGGCTATTCCTCCTGAAAGCTTCTGGAATTGCAGCAGGAAAGCGCTAGGTCCCCGTGCTGTCACGGTCCAACACTGTCGACGCTCGAACCCCTGATTTTGCGGTGGTCCTGCGTGCCTTCGAAGGCGGCGGCGCGCAGCGGGACATGATCCTGCTTTGCAACGCGCTCGCCGGCAAAGGCGCTCGCATTGCTATCCTGACGCTTCGTCCTGAAGGCCCACTGCGATCGCTGCTCGATCCGTCTATTCCCGTTGTCGAAGTTCCCGGCGGACAGATCCGTTACGCTGTTTTAGGTCTGCGCCGTTCGCTGCGCGATCTCAGGCCGGCGGCCGTTATCAGTTCCGAGGCGAGCCTCAATCTTTGTACCCTGATCGCAGCGCGCACATTACCGCGGCGTAAACGGCCCAAGGTTGTCCTGCGCGAAGTCGGCAGCCCATCGTTTGCAGAGCGCCACGATCCCTATGCCCAAAACCGCATCGCCTATCGGTTGTTGCACCGGTTCTATCGTTATGCCGATCGCATCGTCGCGCTCACCGAAGGCGCGCGGTGCGATCTGCGCGAAAATTTTGCGGTACCGGATGAGTTGATCTCGGTGATGCTCACCAATGCGGTTATTCCGCCGGCCGCCGCCGAGCGGCTTGCGCAATGGGACGGCGAAACCGGCCGCGAGCAAGGTCTCATCGTCTGTGTCGGCCGCCTCTCACCGGAAAAGGACCAGCGCACATTGATCCGCGCGATGGCGCTGATGCCTGCCGATCTGAACTGGCGCCTCGCCATCGTCGGCGACGGCGCGCAGCGCTCGGCGCTCGAAACGCTCGTGCGCGAACTCGGCCTTGCCGATCGTATCGCCTTCACCGGACAGGTCGCCGATCCGTTTGCCTTCATGATGCGGGCGCGCGTCGCCGTATGCGCCTCGATCTATGAGGGTCTGTGCAACGCGCTCATCGAAGCACTGGCCTGCGGCACGCCGGTCGTGTCGACCAATTGTCCCTACGGGCCGTTCGAAATTCTGCAGGGTGGCCGTTTCGGCACGCTGACTCCGGTCGGCGATGCGCAGGCACTCGCCAAAGCCATTGCCGGTGCGCTCATCGATAAGCCCGATCGCAGTGCGCTGCGCGGTCGCGGCTTCGATTATACGGCGCAACGCGCAGCCGAGAGATTTCTGGAAATCGCCGGCGAGCTTAATGTCGTGCCGGCGCGGACCAACGGCATGCTTGCTGTCGCGGGCGTATCATGATGCAGCCGGTGCTGAAGCCGTTGGTGAAAGGCGTTCTGCGGCGCGCGGCGCGCTATACCCGCTCGAAGCCGTTGGGGATGCGCAATCAGGCGCCGCTTGTGACCTTCACTTTCGATGACGTTCCGGACTCCGCTTACGTCAACGGCGCCGCGGTGCTAGAGCGGCACGGCTTGCGCGGCACTTTTTACGTGGCGAGCGGAACCTGCGGCCACAAGGACGCCTATTGGCGCGTGATCGGCGCGGATCAGGTCCGCGCGCTTTACGATGCTGGTCACGAAATCGGCTGCCACACTTTCTCGCACGTGCGCGTCGAAGATTTAGATGCGCAGCGCATGGACGAGGAATGCGCACAGAATCTGCGCCGCCTCCGGGAATTGTGCCCCGGCATCGCGCTCACCAATTTCTGCTATCCGTTCGGCCGCGCCTCGCTGCCGCGCAAGATGCAACTGCAAAAGCGCTTCGACAGCTGCCGCGGCGTCTATCAAGGCGTCAATGCCAGCACCGCCGATCTCGGCATGTTGCGGACGATCGACCTCTACGACCGGACCCTGACGCCGGACAAGCTGCGGCGCGTTCTGCGTGAAACCCGCGAGCGCAACGGCTGGCTGATTTTTACCACCCACGATGTCGCCGATAAGCCGAGCTGGATCGGATGCTCGCCGCGATTGCTTGCGGACACGATCGCCGCGGTTCAAGCCGAGAATATGCAATGCCTGCCGATCCGCGACGCACTCAAGGCGATCGGCTACATTCGGGCGATGTAAATTTCCGGGCGATCTAGATTTTACAGTCAGAGGCTGCGCTTGGCGCGTTCCTGCATAAAGATGCGAAAGACGCGTGGCGACTCGATCAGATAGCGACGCCACAGGCGCCCTGGCTCGCGCGACAGCCGATAGGCCCATTCGAGACCCATCTTCTGCAGCAAGAGCGGCGCGCGCTCGCTTTTGCCGGTGAGAAAGTCGATCGAGGCGCCGACGCAGAGCGCGACGCCGGATTTGCAGCCGAGCTCGGCGAGCTCATGCGCAATTAATTCCTGTGCCGGCGAGCCGACGCATACGAGCGCGATGTCCCAGCTTCGGTTCAGACAGGCGCGCGCCACGGCGCGCCGCCGCTCGGCACTTTGCCCCAGCGCATCGGGTGCGGGTAGGGCGGCGATGTCGAGATTTGGATAGGCTCGCCGCAGCACATCTTCCGCATCACGCTGCGGCCCGATGACGAGGATACGCCGCGGTGTGTGCGCGCTGTCGCTCGCGTCGAGCGCTCGAAGTAAAACCGCGACCAGATCGCTGCCGGTGACCAGCGGCAGCGGCAGCCGATCAAACCGTGCCAGCGCGCGCACGATGCGGCTGTCGCACAGCGACAGCCAGGCCTCCCGGTAGATCGGCAACAGCCGTTTCGGGTCGTTATGGATGGTGACGACGTGATGCGCGTTGGGCGTGACGATATAGCGATAAGGACTGCCGCCTTGTTCGGCGATCAGCTGGACCACTTCCGCCTGCCGTAAGAGCGAAAACGGCAGGCCGAGAAATTCGGCATGACGCGGCTGCCGGCGGCGGAATTGCGGCTGGGGCGTCCGCAAAACGACACTCGAGGGTTCCATCACTTACAGCACCGTTGCGCTTCCGGGGATGACGTCGCCCGAGGGTAAATTGAGCAAGCCGAAATGGCGGATCGCAAAGCCGCTGCAGACCGCGAAGATCGCGGCATCGACAAAGAGGATCAGCGTCCGCCCGGGGACCAAGTCGGCGGCGGCATGTGCGCCGAATACAAACAAAGCGGCGAGCACCGGCATGACGGCGAGCGCGGTGAGATCGATTGGCATGCGATACCAGCGCCGGCCCAGCAGCATGAAGGTGACGCAGGCGAAGATGCAGGCGACCATCAAGGCCAGAGCCGCGCCGCGTGGGCCATAGATCGGGACCATGACGACCGACAAAGTCGTGGAAACGCCGAGAAACAACAGCGCGACGATGAGCTCGAGATAGCTGGCATTGGTGAAATAGATCACTTGCGCAAAGTAGAAATTGCGCATGGTCGTAAACGCAAAGGCGATGGCGAAGATCGGAATGAGATCTTGCATCGGCGCGATGAAGTCCGGCTGCAGCACGACACGCAGCACGGCATCGCCGAAGACGATGAAGAAGGCCGCGCCGAAAGTGGCCGCGGCGAGGCAGGCACTGAAGGCTTTTTGCAGCGTCTGGTTGGCGCCGTCGGCATCGCCGCGATTCGCTTGAGTTTTCGCCACCGTGACCAGCGAGAGGATGATCGCCTCGCCGAGCACGGTGAAGCTCTGCCGTAAGACATCAGCAACGACGCCATAGGGGCCGAGCGTCGCCAAGCCGAGATAATGCGCAAGCAGGAGCCGGTCGATGCTCTGGCCGACCGCGGTGACGCCGAACGACAGAAGAAGCGGCCAGCCGTAGCTGACGATATGCAAGGCCGCGGCCCGCGACGAATGCGACCAGCGCACCTGCGAAAAGGTCGCCAGCGACGGCGCCGCGGCGATCAGATGCGCAAGCGCAATGGCGAGCGCGAGACCGAGTGCGCCGCCGCCGAGATAGAGCGTGGCGCTGCCAAACCCCACCATCAGCACGGTGCGCAGGATCATGGACAGCGACGCACCGCGTGCGTTCAAGAGCGTACGGGCGACCTCGAAGGCGGCCTCATAGACCGCGATGCCGCAAACCAGCGCGAAGACGGCGACGAGGAAACTCGGCTCGAACAGGCCAAAACATCCGATCGCAACAAGCACCAGCGCGACCATGGCGATGCCGGCGGCCAGCAGCCGCGCCAGCGAGGCGATGTATTCGCCGAAACGGTCGAGATGGTAAACGCCGAAATAGGCAAAGCGCATCCACTGCGCGCCGAAGCCATAGACGATCAGCGACCAGGCGAAGATGAAGACGTAATGGCCGTATTCCGCCGGGCCCGCCATGCGCGAGAAGATGGCAACGGCGAGCAGATTTCCCGCCGCCGACACTGCGCGTGCGCTCAGATAAAGCAGGCCCGTGGTGTTAAGCATTCCGCGTGATAAGCAATTGTTGCTCCGAGGAGAAGTCGGTACGACAGCGCATCACGGAGTATCGTTAAGGCGTCGCCGCGGGATCAAAGAATCAGTCGCGCGCGGGGCGGTCGTTGCAAGCGAGATGTGATGCGTATTCTACAAATCCTCCACGATGGTGAGCGCGGCGGCGTGCAGACCCTGGCACGCCTGATCGGGGAAGGGCTGGCGCCGCAGCACTTTCGCATCGAGACGGAATATCTCTATCCGCGTCCCGGTATCTCGGCCTTCGTCAAGCTTGGCTACGTCGTCAGCATGATGCGCCTGATCTGGCGTGGCGGTTTCGATGCGCTGGTCGCCTATCAGTCGACCGCTTCAGTCCTGGTCGGCATCGTCGGCTGGCTCAGCGGCTGCCGCTTGCGCGTCGTTCACCAAACCTGCACGCCGGCGGAAATGCCGCGGTTGTTGCGGTTCATGGACTTGATTGCCGGCACGCTCGGACTCTATTCCGCCAATATCGTTAACAGCGCCAGCACCTGGTCGGAATATGCGCGCTATCCGCGGCGCTACCGCCGCTCGCTGATCCTGATCGAGCACGGCCTCGATGCGCCGGTGCCGCAGGAGAGCCGCGAGGCGACGCGCCGGCGCTTTGCTTTGCCGCAGTCACAGCCGCTGCTTCTCAATGTCGGGCGGGTGACCGAGCAGAAAAACCAGGATGTGCTCATTCGCGCGCTGGCCTGTTTGCCGCAGGCGCATCTTGCCGTTGCCGGCGCCGGCGCGATGGACGATGCGTTCCACGAACTCGCCGTGACGCTCGGCATCGAGACGCGCCTGCACATGCTCGGCGCCTTGCAGGCGCAGGACATTGCCGATCTCTATGCCGCGGCCGACTTGTTCGTGTTCCCCTCGATCTGGGAAACTTTCGGCCTCGCGGCGGCGGAAGCCGCCATGGCGGGAATGCCGATGGTGGTCGCCGATCTGCCGGTGCTGCGCGAAGTGCTGCATGCCGACGAGTCGGAGCCTGTCACTTTCGTCGCGCCGCAGAATGTCGAGGGTTGGATCTCGGCCATCGGCCGGGCGCTTGCGGCGCCGCCTGTGCCCTATGTCGTCAATAATTTTGCTCGCGCCATCGCGCGCAAATATTCGCGACAGCGCATGATCGAAAGTTATTTGAGCCTGTTCGAAACCTATCGGCGGCCTGATCGGCGCGCTGTGTCCGGCTTGCAGCCGGCGGCGGAGGAATCTTGATGCGGCGGGCGTGGCTCATCGTCGCATTCGCCGGCGCCGCGCTGCTCGCGGTTTCCGTTCAAACGCTTTGTGCCGCAGACACCGTCACGCCTACCTTCAGGCGTGGCGCGACGCTCGTCGAATTCTTTGAATTTCCGGCAACGACCGGCGACGGCGCGGCCAAAGCCTATGCCGTTCCGGCTTTTCCCGATCCGATGGCGGCGCTCAAATTGTTCGACTTCGATGAATTGCATCGGATCGGCTTCGATCACATGCGGGTGCCGCTCGATGTCGGCCCGCTGATGCAGAGTGACGACGGGCAGCGCCGCAAAATTCTCGAGCAACTGGTCGCGGTCGTGTCTGAAATCAACCGGCATGGGCTTGCTGTGCTGGTGACGCTGTTTCCGCCGTCACTGCAGCACGAATTGCCGGAGATTTATCTCGACGGCCTCGGCGGGCCGAAATTCCGCGCCTATTCCGCCGAGGTCGAGCGCGTGGCGCGCGCGCTCGCGACCGTCCATTCCGGCCTTGTCGCGCTCGAGCCGATGAACGAGCCGCAGTCGAAATGCCGGGTCGTGTTCGGCATCGATTGGAGCGCCTATCAGCAAGTCATGATCGAGAGCATCCGGCGCATCTCGGCGCAATTGCCGCTGTTTCTGACCGGCGGCTGCTGGTCGAATATCGAAGGCTTGGTGGATCTCGACACCGACCTGCTGCACGACCCGCGCAACTTCGTCAGCATCCACTTCTACTATCCGTTCCTGTTCACGCATCAGAGTGCGACGTGGTCGGAGCCCTATCTCGCCGGCACCATCGGCGTGCCCTATCCGGCCGCGACGGGAAATATCGGCAAGACGCTCGATATGACGCTCGAGCGCATGCAGACCATGACGCTTCCGGTCGGCGCCGACCCCGCGGCGGCACAGGCGAAGGCCGAGGCGGAAATTGAAAAATATTTTTCGCAAGGACAAGGGCCCAGGCAGATCGAGGAATGGATGAGCCGCGTCGCCGACTGGCAGCGCCGGCAGCAAGTTCCATCGGACCGCATCGTCTTCACTGAATTCGGCGCCATGAAAGAGACCGTCGACAGCGCCCAGTTCGACCGCGCCTCACGCGCCCGCTGGCTGCACGATGCTTCGACGAGCATTGCCGGCCACGGGTGGGGCTGGACGGCCTATGTGCTTCGCGACGATCCGTTCGGGCTCTATGTGCGCGAGAGCGATCCCTTGCCGGATCCTGAACTGATGCACGCTTTGGGTCTCGGCACGCCAAAAGCCGTGCTGCAATTCGACCGCTAAGTCCTTGCTTTCACGAGCGACGCGTAGCGTAGGCCGAAGGCTGACACCACGAAGAAGAACCAGACTTCGCCGACCTGCTGAAAGATCGAACTCTCAAAGCACGACGAATAGATGCCATAGAGGCACACGCGCAGGAACAGCAATTGCAGCGGCGCCGCTTCGGGGTCAGCCGGCAGGCGATAGAAATCAGCGATCGGCAGCACCGCGACCCAGAGGATCGTCAGCAACAGGCCGGGCAGGCCGATGGTCAGCGCCAGATTGAGATAAGCGTTATGCGCATCCGTCGCGGCGTTGGCCCAGCTCGCGTTTTCGCCGAGTCCATAGACGACTTCATCGGTGCCGAAGAACGATGAGAAGCCGTAGCCGGTAATCGGCCGCTCGGCGACGGCCTGAACGCCGAGCTCCCAAATCTCGGTTCGCCCGGTGAAGGTGGCGTCCGGCATCACCATTTCCACGAGCTTGCGCACTGGCTCGAAAATGACGGTGCCGACCGAGAACAAATTGAACGCGGCGAGGATGATGACGACGAGCGCGATCCCGACCATGGGTCGGCGGCTGCGGCTGATGATGCCGGCAAGGATGAAGACCAGCGGCATGACGCCGATCGCGGTTTTCGATTGCGAAAAGCCGAGAAAGATCAGAGCCAGCGCGGTGATCAGGCCGCCGAGCGCGAGGCTGCGCATGCGCGCAACGAACAGACCGATGAACACGATCATCACCATCACCGCGCCGGCCTGGTTCTTGTGTGCGAATACGCCGCGCCAGTTGCCGGCATGTTCGGGTTCGAGAAAGTCGGTTGCCTGGTGCACGGCAAGCTGCGGCACGAGGAGAACGCCGAGATAGCAGGCGGCCAGCGTGATTAGCGCCACTGCGGCCATCAGATCGCTGAAATGGCGGACGTTCTTCGGCAACAGCAGCACCATGGTCGCGATGCCGAGCAGAACCAGTGCGAAGGCGAAGCGGCGCGCAGCGAGCGCGGGTTCCCATGAGGTGAGGCAGGTGAATAGGCACCAGACGATCAGGGCGACGAAGATCGGCCGCATCAGGAGCACGAGCCGCTGCGGCTGGTGAAACCAGGTCCAGGCGGCGAGCATGAGGAACAGACTGGAAAAGGCGACCTGATTGACCAGGTCGCCACCCTCGACGACCGCCGGCGGCGGCTCAGCGAGGCTCTGAAACGGGTGAAACGAGATCCACGCCGCGAGGAAGGCGGCGACAAACAAGAGGCTGCGGATGATCGTATCGGCGTCGACCGCGGCGTGCGACGCGGCGTCGGCCGAAATGCGCAGGTTGTATTGCGCCACCGCTATCTCCGTTAGGCGTCGGCGCCGGTCAGCACTGCGCCGCGGACTTTCTTTGCATCGAGCCCGAGCCGTCCAATGAGCCGCGCGACGGCGGCCGCGTCGTGCTCGTCTGCCTTCGCCACCAAAACGATATGATCGACGACCGTGCCGAAAAAGCGCGTGCTTGGCGCGCCGGTCACGTCGATCGCGGCGACGATCACGAGGTCGAAGCGCTTGGTCTGATCGAAGGCGCGGCGGATATCGGCTTCGGCAATGCGGCCATCGCGCCGGCTCTCCGGCGATACGAAGGACACGAGATTGATATTGGTCTCGCGGTCGCGGGTGATCACGTCGGACAGGAGCCGCCGTCCCGTTGCCACATCGACAAGGCCGGCTTCGCTTTGTTCGGCGTCGATTGCCGCTAGCGTCCGGCGCTCGATATCGGCATCTATGAGCAACACACGTTCTTTTTCGGCCGCGAGCGCCGCGAGCGTCAGCGCCACCGTCGCGGAATCGTCCTCGGCGTCGAGCGCAACGACCAAGACGCTCGGGTTGTCCGGCTGGGCGTGGCTCTCACGCAGCGCGTCGTAGATCTTGTGGATGCCTTTGGCGAAGGGCGATCTGGGGTCGTCGACCGTATTCAGGCCGAACGACACGTCGACCGCTGGCAGGACCGCTAGCACCGGAATCTTTGCCAAACCGGCGCCCGGCCAGAATCCCACCGCGGCACCTTTGGCCGCGCTGCCGATCCTTTGCCGCCGGGCTCCGCCTTGCCGCGCCTCATCGTCGTCGGGCGGCGATCGCACCAGAACGATGCCAGCGCCAGTGGCTGCCCCGAGCAGCAGCGCGCCGAGCGCGATCAAAATGCTCGACGGCGGCGAGCTCCGCCGCAGCGGCATGTCAGCCTTGGAAATGACGCGGATGTTCTTGGTGTCGATCTGCTGCTGCTCGCCGGTTTCACGCGCGCGCACCAAGAAGGCCTGATAGAGGTCGCGGCTTGCCTGCGCCTCGCGTTCCAATGCGCGCAAGCCGACCATGGCCTGATTGGTATCGACGGTCGTGCCTTCGAGCGCTTTCACATTATCTGCGATCGTCCGCTCGCTGGCTTTGGCACTTTCGTATTCGGTGCGCGCCGCAACGGCGGTGCGATCGATCTCGCTGTCGATCATGTGCCGCAGCCGATCGGCCTGCGCCTGGATATCGAGAACGGCGGGGTGGCGCGGGCCAAGCGTCGTCAGCTCCTCGGCCTCGCGGCGCATGATCTCGGCATATTGGCTGCGCAGCGCGGTGATGGTCGGCGATTGCAGGGCGGCGGGAAACGCGCCGTTCTCGTCCTTGGTCCGCTGTACCAATGTTATTTGATCGAGCCGCGCCTTGGCGTCGGCGATGCGAACACGTGCCGCGGCGAGCTGATTGTTGATATCGCTGAGCTGCTGTTCGTTGACCAAGAGGCCGTTGGCGCCGACCATGTTGTTGCGGGCCTTGTAGTCCTCGACCTTTTCCTCGGCCTCGCGCACGCGGTCTTTAAGATCTTGCAGGCGGCCGGACAGCGATTGCGATACCTGGCGCGCGGCATCGGCGCGGATCTGCGTCTGCTCGGCGAGATAGGCGTCGGCGATGGCGTTGGCGATGCGTGCCGATTTTTCCGGATCGCGGGTCGTGACATCGACTTCGACCACATAGGTGCGCTCGTCACGTCTGACCACGACATGGCGCTTGAGCTCGGTCAGCGCCGCAAGCGTCCTGTCCTCGGAAAAGGCATCTCGACGCAAACCGATAACATTGAGGCTGTCGTCGACCAAGGCGCGCAGCGGCGATCTCGTGCCGGCGAATTCGGGGTCTTTGTCGAGGTTCAATGCGTTGACGACGCGACGCAGCACGGCGTCCGAACCTAAAACACGCACCTGGCTCTCGACCTGAAGCAGGCCGGCGTCGCTCAGCGGCGTCGACGGCGTCGCACCATTGCCGACACCGAGAAGATCAGTCGGATCGATCAGGATTTGCGTCGCCGCGGTATATTGGCGCGGCGCCACCGCGATGAACACGAGCGCAAGCGCGAGCGCTATCAGCGACGAGGCGACGATCGTCCACTTGCCGCGCCACAAGGTCGAGAGGACCTTGCTGAAATCAATCTGCGCCAGCGGTGCGAAGCCGATACCGACGTCGCCGGCACCGACGGCCAAAGGTCTGATCTGACGCGGCGCTTCGAACATTCAGTACTCGCATTTACCACGCGCAATCACTGCAACGGACTCTTACACCCAACTCTTGCACGCGACTTTTGCCGCAGCGTTTCACGCCCACACGGCACGCGTATGGTTAACCAATTCATAAAGCATCATGGTTAACGCACGGTGTATGGGTGCGCAGTCGTCAAAACCGGCGCAGAAGCCCGGCAACAGCGCCGACGATCAGGATCGCAGCGACCAAGGGCAGCCAGATCAGCGCCGTTCCGATCAGAAGCAGCAGCAGGACGGCGGCGAACAGGCCGATCACCAGCATCGCCAGTGCAAAGCCAAACGGGCCGATCCGCGTCACAAAGATCCGCTGCGAGCCGCTGCCATGGGGACGGGGCGGCCAACCATCGCCGCCGGCGGCGCGGCCGCTACGGTCGGGCGGAAGAATCTCCGGCTCGACGCGGGGCCGCTCCGGCTCGTTTGAGTAAGCTGCCATTTTCGTCCCTGTGGCGCGATCGCCGCCTGTTCCGTCCCGCCGAATATGTAACCTTTGCCGGCACCATCACAAGCGGCGCTTTGCCGCCACGGGCATGATCCCGAAACCGGGAACCAGGCTTCGGAAAAGATCATGCTTGAACGAGAAATCTACCGCGCCAGCGTGCGGATGTGATGGTCGTGGAGAAATTTGGCCAATTGCTCGCGCAGGCTTTCATCCTGCTCGCGTTGATGGCCGAGTAAGACGGCGCGCTCGAACAAAATATGCTGCAGGTCTGGCGGCAGCCCGCTCCAAAGATCGGCGGCAGCCGCGCCGAGCACGAGCAAATAACGCGCGGGTATATCGTTTACGACCTGGTCCGAACTCATGACGCCTCGCAAGATTTTTGCTGGTTCACGCGCCGACGGTGAACGTTAGGCAAACCAAGCGCGGGCGTCCAGGGCCCGCTCTAGCCTGCGGGTTCCAGGCGGTCGAAGCGGCCGAGGCGATAGATGGCGATCGAGATCAACCAGCTGCCGACAAAGACGGCGATGATCAGATAACCGAGGCTGCCGAAATTGTCGTTCAGCGCACCAATGAAGGACCAGAACGGCCCTTCGAGGTTCATGCGGTCGGCGACGAGTCCGAGCGCTTCGATGCCGCCAATCAGGACGGCCACCAGCACCGAAACGAATGTGATGGTGAGATTGTAATAAAGCTTGCGCACCGGCTTGGTCAGCGCCCAGCCATAGGCGCCCAGCATCAGCACGCCGTCGGTGGTGTCGATCAGCGACATCGCTGCCGTGAACAGCGCCGAGAACACCATGATCGACCAGATCGGCAGGCCCTTCGACGCTTCGGCCGCCGAAATGCCGAGCAGCCCGACTTCGGTCGCCGTGTCAAAGCCGAGTCCGAACAGCACGCCGAGCGGATACATGTGCCAGCTGCGCGACACGAAACGGAACATCGGCCGGAACAGGCGGCCGAGCAAGCCGCGCCGCGCCAACACATGGTCGACGTCTTCCTCGACATAGACGCCGCCGCGGCGCACGCGTTGGAACGTGCGATAGACCGAGCAGAGAATGATGAAATTGGCCGCGGCGACGAGAAACAGAAAGATCACCGACACGCTCGTACCGACCACCCCGCCGACCACTTTGAGCATATTGAAGCGGCCTTCGAGCGCGGCGGTGGCAAATGCGATCGCCGCCGACGCCGCGACCACGATGGTCGAATGGCCGAGCGAGAAGAACAAGCCGACGGCAAGCGGTCTTTTGCCTTCTTGCATCAGCTTTCGCGTCACATTGTCGATGGCCGCGATATGGTCGGCATCGACGGCATGGCGCAGGCCGAACGTATAGGCCAGGAACGCAGTGCCGATCAGCACCGGATAGTCGCGGAATGCGATCAACGCCCAGGTCCAGGCCAGCACATTGGCGGCGAGCAGGACGCCGTAAATGCCGGCGATCTTGCCTGCTAACTCCGCGTCCTGGTCGTTGAACAGTCTGGCGAGGCGCTTCTGCATTCAGCGCACTGAAGCAGAACCAGTCGGGATTGTCATTGCGCTCATTGCGGCTGGATGCCGGCGTCGCGAATGACATCGTCCCAGCGCGTTGTCTCCGACTTGATGAAGGCGGCGACTTCCGCGGGCGAGCCGCCGCCGGGGCTGATGCTGAGTGCCTCAAAGTGCTGCAGCAGCGCCGGATCCTTCATTGCCGCATTGGCCGCCGCATTGAGCTTGGCAACGACGGCGTCGGGTGTTTTCGGCGGCGCGGTCAGCGCGTGCCACGTGTCGGAGTCGAAGCCCGGAACGCCGGCTTCTTCCATGGTCGGAATGTCCGGTATCGCCGGCACGCGCTTCTTCACCGTCACCGCGAGGATGCGCGCATTGCCGGCTTTGTTCAATTCGATCGAGGTGGCGAGTTCGTTGAACATCATGTCGACATTGCCGGCGAGCAGATCGTTGATCGCGGGCGCGGTGCCTTTGTAAGGCACATGCGTGAGCTTGGTGTGGGTGATCGCCTGGAATAGTTCGGCGGTGGTGTGCGACGTCGTGCCGATGCCTTGCGAAGCGTAGTTGATCTTGCCGGGATTGGCTTTGGCGTAGGCGATCAGTTCCTGAACGCTGTTTGCCGGGAAATCCTTGCGCACGAGCAGCACGTTCGGCACATGCGACATGATCGCGACCCCTACGAGTTGCGTCGGATCATAGTTGAGCGACTTGTAGAGCACCGGATTGGTGGTGATCGGTGACGGCTGCGACGCCAGGATCGTGTAGCCGTCCGGATCGGCCTTGAACACCGTTTCGGCCGCGACGCTGCCGCCGACGCCGGCCCGGTTTTCGACGATCAACGGCTGGCCGAGCGACACGCGCATCTTGTCGGTGACCATCCGTGTCACGGTATCGACACCGCCGCCCGCCGGCACCGAGACGATCACCCGGATCGGCCGGTCCGGATAGGCGTCGTCCGCCCGGGCGTAGCTTGACAACGCGGCCGTACCCAGCTGAGCCAGTCCGGCGGCGGCCAACACGCCGAGGACAGTGGTGAATTGAAAACGTCGCAGCATTCGCAAAAACCTCAAAAAGCGATCCATCCCTAGCCGTTCGCGTGCGCTTTTGGCATAGCGTGGCGCGGCGGGGAAGTCCCGCGACTTGCTGACGCGACTGCGTATTGGTCATGCCTAAGAACCGGTTGCTGCGCCTAGGGCTCACGGCATCTGGGAGCGCAGGATCCGTTCCGGAAACCGGTTTCCCCCATTTCGAGATCGTAGCATTTGAGTACGTATGATCCCGTCCGAAAACCGGTTCCCACTTTTCGGGATCATGCTATGCAACGAACCGCAAGTAGGAGAGCTGTAAGTGGAGACATTGCCGCAATGAGCAAGCTTGATTTCATTCTCGAAGAACTGGTCACCGCCAACCGGGTCCTGGCGAACGAGGGGATCGTCGATTCCTTCGGACATGTGAGTGCGCGGCATCCCGAGCGGCCCGACCATTACCTGCTGTCGCGGGCGCGGGCGCCGGAGCGCATCGAGAAGGACGACATCGTCGAATATACGCTCGACGGCACTGCGATCGACGAGCGCGGCCGCACGCCCTACCTCGAGCGCTTCATCCATGGCGCGATCTACGAGGCGCGACCTGACGTGCAGGCTGTGGTCCACAATCACTCGCCGAGCGTGATCCCGTTCGGTGTCACCGGCAAGAAGCTCAAGCCGCTCCTGCATATGTGCGCGTCATGCGGCTACGAAGTGCCGATCTGGGACTCGCAGGATAAGTTCGGCGACACCACGCTCCTGGTCAGCGACATGGCGATGGGCCGCGACATGGCCAAGTTCCTCGGAGCGAATCCGACGACCCTGATGCGCGGCCATGGCGCTACCGTGGTTGGGCGCTCGGTGCGCCACGCGGTGTTTGTCTCGGTTTATCTCGAGGTCGGCGCCAAGCTACAGATGGAAGCGATGAAAATGGGCGAGATCAAATTTCTCACCAAGGGTGAGGTCGACAAGATCGTCGCCCGCGTCAATGACTACACGCTCAATCGCGCCTGGGAGAACTGGGCGCGCCGTGCCGGGCGCGAAATGCAGAAACCGCCGGCCTGAACCAACGCACCGCCTGAACAAAAAATAGCCCAGTGTGCGCGAAACGCACGCTGGGCTTTTTGGTCGTCGCTGGACTGAGCGCGTCTCGATCCGGGCTACGACGTCATGTTGATCAATTTGGCACGCAGGCGTGCACGTTCCAGCCGAGGTGATAGCCGTAGGGACAGCCGGATGAGTGGCCATAATTCGACACACAGAAGCCGGAGAAGTTGCGGTGGAAGCCGTGACCGCAATTGTCCCAGGCAAAGGCGCTGCTGCTGACGAGCGTTGCCGCCATCGCCGAGGCCGCGAGAAGAGCGGGCAATTTCTTCATGATGTTCCTCCGGGTTCCGTTGCTGCGCGGTGTTGGTGCTCACTGTCGCGCTACCGTTTAGTCAGGAAGGATGGAGGGCAGGTTCAAAGGGAACCGGGAGCTGTAGCTGGCTACAGAGCCGCGCAGGTCCCCCTAGTGAATTACGTCGCGATTAAAGAAATGGCCGGGGCAAAAGCCCGGCCATGACAAGGCGATAAATTAAATTTGCTTCCGCTGTTACTCCGCGGCGATGCGGATCTCCGGTGCGGCAGCGCGGACTTCGGCGTCCACGGTCCCTTCGTATTTGGTGAAGTTTTTCTGGAACATGCCGACCAGCTTGCGCGCGGTCTCGTCGAACGCGGCTTTGTCCTTCCAGGTCTTCTGCGGATAGAGGATGTGCGGCTCGATGCCCGGCACCGAGGTCGGCACCGCGAAACCGAAATAGGGGTCGGTGCGATAGCTCGCGTTGCGCAAGCTGCCGTCGAGCGCGCCGGTGACGAGAGCGCGCGTCACCTTGATCGGCATCCGGCGGCCGACGCCATAGATGCCGCCGGTCCAGCCGGAATTGACCAGCCAGCAATCGACCTTGTGCTTGGCGATGTAGTCGCGCAGCAGCCGGCCGTATTCCGCCGGCGGGCGCGGCAGGAACGGCGCGCCGAAACAGGTCGAGAATTCCGGCTCGACGCCGACCAGGCCCTTTTCGGTGCCGGCGACTTTGGCGGTATAGCCGGAGAGGAAGTGATACATCGCCTGCGCCGGCGTGAGCTTGGCGATTGGCGGCATCACGCCGAACGCGTCGGCGGTGAGGAAGATGATGTTCTTCGGATGTCCGGCAATGCCAGTGCGCGACGCGCTCGGGATGAAATCGAGCGGATAAGCGGAGCGGGTGTTCTCGGTTTTCTTGTCGCTGTCGTAATCCGGGATGCGGGTCTGCGGATCGAACACGACGTTTTCCAGAACCGCGCCGAAGCGATTGGTCGCGTCCCAGATCTGCGGCTCGGCTTCCGCCGACAGTTTGATGGTCTTGGCGTAGCAGCCGCCTTCGAAATTGAAGATGCCCTCGGGCGACCAGCCGGTCTCGTCGTCGCCGATCAAGGTGCGGTTCGGGTCGGCCGAGAGTGTGGTCTTGCCGGTGCCGGACAGGCCGAAGAACAGCGCGCTGTCGCCGGCTTCGCCGACATTGGCCGAGCAATGCATCGGCATTACGCCTTGCGCCGGGAGATAGAAGTTGAGTGTGGTGAAGACCGACTTCTTCATCTCGCCGGCATAGGACGAGCCGCAGATCAGCACGATCTTGCGGGTGAAATCGATCGCCACCATCGTGTCGGAGCCTTCGCGGCCGCCGTGACGCTTGGCGTCCGGCTTGAACGACGGCATGTCGATGATGGTCATGTCCGGCACGTAGCTGGCAAGCTCGGCGCGTTCCGGACGGATCAGAAGCTGACGGATGAAGAGGGAGTGCCAGGCGAACTCAGTGAAGACACGGGCTTTGATGCGGTATTTCTTGTCGGCGCCGCCGTAGAGGTCTTGGGCGTAGAGAGTCCTGCCTTTGGCATGTTCGAGAAAGTCTTTGTAGAGATTATCGAAGTGTTCTTTGCTCTGTTTGCGATTGCCGTCCCACCATACGGTGTTCTCGGTCGTCGCATCGACCATGGTGTGTTTGTCTTTCGGCGAGCGGCCGGTGTGATGGCCGGTCTCGGCGCACAGCGCGCCGCCCGCGACAATGGTCGCCTCGCCGTTGCGGATCGAGTGCTCGTAGAGTGGAGCTGCGGTGAGATTCCAATGGACCGCTTTGAGGCCCGTCAAACCAAATTTATCGGCGCCATAGGCACCGTTTCTTACGCCCGTCTCTTCCACCCTAGCCTCCGGAAATGCGCCCGCGACCCGCAGGCTGCGACCCTATAACCGAGCGTCCTAGCATCTGCCAAGACACATCCGTCCTCAAGCCTAACTGCCGCATACCCGCCGCGTTCCGGCGTCATGTTACGCTGCACTGCAGCGAAAGCGTGAGGCGACCGCGTTAGAGCCGGCGTTCTTGCTCGCAAGGTCTTAATGCATCGACGATGGCGCTCGCGCCGCTGCCGGCGGCTGAGTGTCTTGACTACCCAGCCGTTTATTTTTTAGCCGGCGCGGGCTTTCGCCGCCAATTCCACCACCGTTTTGCGCAATTGCTGAGCATCGCTGACGCGCTGCGGAAACGGCAGGCGCAGCGTCGCGTCGCCGCGCGCGAGGTCGAGGCCTTCCGGGTCGATCCCGGTGATCCGCCAGCGACCGGGTCCGCCTTCGCCGCTCGCAGCCTTGCCCGCAGCCTTGCCGTCGTCAGCGCCGCAGAGTTTGGCGGCATAGAGCTGCACAGCGTCGGCGTGATCCTCATTCATATGCGCGACTGCGCTCTCTTCGGCCGCGATCAAATCTTCCGTGCCGGAAATATCCGTCAGCACGTCTGAGGCTTTCAGATCGGCGGCGCGGGCGAAGCCGCCGTTGAGATGCGCCGATACCGTATCGAGACGCCAAAAAGAAAAATCCACAAAGCCGGCATAGAACTCGGATTTTGGATGGCGTGCGAGAAAGCGCCGCCGCAGCCGCGGCTCGTCGCGATCGTCACGCGCGATCTGAGAAAAGGCGCCGAGCACAGTTAGACGCGGATGCGCGAGCGGATCGCCTTTACCGCGCGCGGCAAGCAGGAGTGAAGCGCGAGCATCGACCTCAAGATTGGCGGTGTGGGTGGCCAGCCGGGAGATAAGAATAAGTGGGGCGCCGTCAATGTCGGTTGCGACATTGACCAGCGAGGCAAATGGGTGACCGGTATTGCGGTCGATGGTCGCAAGCGTGCCGGCGCGGGTGGCGCGCAGGAGTTCCTTGGCGACCGCTTTAGGATCGAAGCCCGCGGCGCCTGCAGCGTCCTCAGGCAGGCGGTCCGGCATCGTGCCGGGGAGCGGGGAACTGGCCATTGAGGCGTCAGTCGAAGCGTCCATTGAAGCGTCCATGGAACTGGTCATGGAACTGATTTTGTCGGCGTCGGCCATTTAAGTTGATCCCGAAACCCCGGCGGGGAACGAATGAGGGTCGTTCCGGCCGGATCCACATTAAGGAACTCTAATGGAATTGCCCCTATTTTGCCTTGTCTGGTCACACTTCCGCCCCCACATGAGTCTTCAAAGGTTTATGGGGCCGGGGCAGATGAAGCTTGCGGCCGACTCATGGTAGAAGGCCGCCCATGCCGACAATCGCTCTCGTCGACGATGACCGCAATATCCTCACCTCTGTGTCGATCGCGCTAGAGGCGGAAGGCTATCGGATCACGACCTATACCGACGGCGCCTCGGCGCTCGACGGTTTCAAGTCGGCGCCCCCCGACCTCGCCATTCTCGATATCAAAATGCCGCGCATGGACGGCATGGAGACGCTGCGGCGGCTGCGCCAGAAGTCCGACCTGCCGGTGATCTTCCTCACCTCGAAGGACGAGGAGATCGACGAATTGTTCGGCCTGAAAATGGGCGCCGACGATTTCATCCGCAAACCGTTCTCGCAGCGCCTGCTCGTCGAGCGCGTCAAGGCGGTGCTGCGCCGGGCCTCGCCGAAGGACGGCATTGTGGTGAAGGAAACCGAGAGCAAGGCGCTCGAGCGCGGGCTTCTGCGCATGGATCCGGAGCGCCATACCTGTACCTGGAAGAACGAGCCGGTGACGCTCACCGTCACCGAGTTTCTGATCCTGCAGGCGCTGGCGAGCCGGCCCGGTGTGGTCAAAAGCCGCAATGCGCTGATGGACGCGGCCTATGACGATCAGGTCTATGTCGATGACCGCACCATCGATAGCCACATCAAACGCCTGCGCAAGAAGTTCAAGGCAAGCGACAACGAATTCGATATGATCGAGACGCTGTACGGCGTCGGTTATCGTTTTAAGGAATAAGACGCGCCGGGCATGATCGGGAACCGCTTTTCGCACCGGTCATGCGCTTCGAAATTCGCGTCAACGGCCGTGGACGGCGGTAATTTTCACCCCTAAACCATGGCTCCTGACTGGGCGGCTGACGTGCGGTAGTAATAGAGGTCCACCCCCTAAGCCTGCGGGCTGTGGGGAAAGGCGGACCGAAACCCCGGCAGGCGACGTGCTCGATCGAACCATAGACAGCGCAGACGCGGAGACGCGGGTCTCCGGCGAGACCGTGTCCAAAGAGGCGCCGCACATTGCGGATCGCCTGGATGGCCGCACGGATGACCGCGCCGAGGCTCATGGTCCCGGCGACAGCACGGCGCGGCAACGCGGCCGCGCCCGGTTGCGCGACTGGCTTGCGCGCGGCGCGCAGTTCTTCGTCACCCAGAGCTCGTCGAGCCTGACGCGGCGCATCGTCGTTCTCAACGTCACCGGCCTCGTCGTCCTGTCCATCGGCATCATTTTTCTCTCGCAGTTTCGCGCCGGCTTGATCGACGCGCGCATCCAAAGCTTGCAGGTGCAAGGCGAGATCATCGCCGGCGCCATCGCCTCGTCGGCGACGGTTGAAACCGATTCCTCGATCACGCTCGATCCAGACAAGCTTCTCAATCTGCATCCGGGCGAGAGCTACGGTCCCAGCGAAGACGCGCTCTACGGCATCGATTTCCCGATCAATCCCGAGCGCGTGGCGCCAATCCTGCGGCGGCTGGTGTCGCCGACCAAGACGCGTGCCCGCATCTACGATCGCGACGGCGTGCTCTTGGTCGACACCCGCAACCTGTTCGGTCGCGGCGACGTGCTGCGTTTCGATCTGCCGCCACCGACCGAGGAAAAGCCGGGCTTCTTCAGGCGCGCCTTCATCGCGGTGCGGATGTGGCTCGGCCGCGGCGATCTGCCGGTCTATCACGAGCTCGGCCCCGACGACGGCAGGGGCTATCCGGAAGTGGCGCAGGCGCTCAACGGCGCCGATGCCAGCATGGTGCGCGTCAACGAGCGCGGCGACGTCATCGTCTCGGTCGCGGTGCCGGTGCAGCGCTTCCGCGCCGTGCGCGGCGCGCTGATGCTGTCAACGCAAGGCGCCGATATCGACGACATGGTGGAGGCCGAACGGCTCGCCATCATCAAGGTGTTTCTGGTCGCCGCCGGCGTGATGATCGTGTTGTCGATCCTGCTCGCCGGCACCATCGCCGAGCCGGTGCGGCGCCTTGCCGATGCCGCCGAAAGTGTGGGGCGGCGCATTCGCTCGCGCGTCGAGATTCCCGATTTCACCAAGCGGCGCGACGAGATCGGCCACTTGTCCGGCACGCTGCGCGACATGACCAACGCGCTCTATAGCCGCATCGAGGCGATCGAAAGTTTCGCCGCCGACGTGTCGCATGAACTGAAAAATCCGCTGACCTCGTTGCGCTCAGCGGTGGAGACGCTGCCGGTGGCCAAGACCGAAGAAAGCCGCGGCCGCCTGCTCGGCGTCATTCAGCATGACGTCAAGCGGCTCGACCGGCTGATCTCCGACATCGCCGATGCGAGCCGGCTCGATGCCGAATTGCAACGCCAGGAAGTGGAGCCGGTCGACTTCGCCAAATTGCTCAACACGCTGGTCGCGGTCGGCAACGAGTTGAAGCGCGACGACGCCGTCAAGGTGACCTTGCGCTTTGAAGGCGGGGCGCCGCGCGCGTTCCAGGTGCCGGGGCACGACTCGCGGCTCGGGCAGGTCATCGACAATCTGATCGAGAATGCGCGGTCGTTTTCGCCGTCCGGCGGCATCGTGCGCGTCGTCTGCCGGCGGCTGCGCAATCAGCTCGAGATCTTTGTCGACGACGACGGACCGGGCGTGCCACCGCACGCACTGGACAAGATTTTTGAGCGCTTCTACACCGACCGCCCGCACCAGGGCTTCGGCCAGAATTCAGGCCTCGGGCTTTCGATCTCCAAACAGATCGTCGAGGCGCATGGCGGCTCGATCTGGGTCGAGAACCGTCTCGGCACGCCCGGCCCCGATGGCGAGCTGAAAGTGCTCGGCGCGCGTTTCATCGTCCGCCTGCCGGCCATGTAATCTCCCGCCATGTAGTTTTTGGCCATCTAATGACAGTCATCTAATGACCGGTACTGTTCATGCCTCGGCGGTCTTGGTCGGCGCGCGCGCCGTGCTGATCCGTGGGCCGTCGGGCGCAGGCAAGTCGCGGCTGGCGCTCGATCTGCTCGAGGCCGGACAGTCTGGGCGGCTTCTTTTCACCCGGCTGTTGGGTGACGATCGGGTTCACCTGCAGGATGCCGGCGGGCGGCTCCTGGCGCGCCCTGTGAAGACGCTGGCCGGGCTGATCGAGGTCCGCGGCGCCGGGATTTTCCGGCTCGACTACGAGCCCTGCGCCGTGGTCGGCCTGGTGGTCGATCTCGCCGCCAAAGACGCCGAAAGGCTGCCGGAAAGCCCGCATGTGACGCTCGAGACCGTCAAATTACCGCGATTGGCCGTGCCGGAGGGTGTTGCGGCCTTGCCCGGCGTGCTCGCGCTCATCACCTCGGGGAGGCTGGCTGTTGAATCAAGGATTGACTCCGGGGCCGTTTGACCCTTGATCGCTGCTGCCAGACCTATTGGCGATTGGTTAACCATAATGGTCCAAGAAGAAACCAAGAGATTTTCAGAACCGAGTCTGGTCGTTGCGTGGTTTCGATAATTCGAGAACCGGCCGCCATTGCCGGTTCCAGGACGGCACTCCAGCCCGGCACCCAAGCCCTCAGCGACCGTCTTTACCGCGATGCAACAACCCTCAGATTTCGCTCAAAATGCCCCTTGCGCACGGACTTTGGATGGTGATGATGGGCGGCCTTTCGTGCGGCGCAAACGGGAAGCGCCCGCGGGGAGTTCCATGATTGGTCTTGTACTCGTTACCCACGGCCGGCTTGCTGTTGAGTTCCGCGCCGCCTTGGAGCACGTGGTGGGACCCCAAGGGCAGATCGAGTCCGTCACCATCGGGCCCGACGACGACGTCGAGGAACGCCGCAAGGACATCATCGAGGCGGTGCGCCGGGTTGATTCCGGCGACGGCGTCGCGATCCTCACCGACATGTTCGGCGGCACCCCTTCGAACCTCGCCATCTCTGTGATGAGCCGGCCCAAAGTCGAAGTGCTCGCCGGCATCAATCTGCCGATGCTGGTCAAGCTCGCCAAGGTCCGCGACGAATGTCCGCTGGCCGAAGCTGTCGCTGCCGCTCAAGAGGCTGGGCGCAAATACGTCACGATCGCTAGCCGCGTTCTCACCGGAAAATGAATGAACCGGCCCATAGTGGTCAGGGCAAGCCGGCGGCCCAACCGGCATCCGAGAACGCCGTCGCGCGGGTCTTTGTCATCTGCAACAAGAAAGGCCTGCATGCGCGCGCCTCGGCAAAATTCGTGCAGACCGTGGAGAGATTCGACGCCGATGTTCAGGTCAAACGTTGTGGCGACAACCATGAAACAGTTGGCGGTACGTCGATCATGGGCCTGATGATGCTCGCCGCCGCGCCCGGCACGTCGATTTCCGTCGCGGCCACCGGGCCGCAGGCGGCCGAAGTTGTCGATGCTTTGGCGACCCTCATCGAAACGCGCTTCGGCGAGGCGGATTGATCGGTCTGCCGATTTCAGATTGGCTATTTGAGCGTGAGAACGATGGCGAAACGCACGACGTCGCGCTCAAAACCGTCGCAAAAGACCGCTAAAGAACCGTCGCATTCAAACATTTCGAGCTCAAAGCATTCGCGGAAGGAGAACCGAGAGATGGCCGAACCGACAAGCTCAAAGGGCGATGGTACGCCTGCCGCCCCGACTGCTGCGTCCGAACGACAGCAGGCCGCGGTCCGCTATCTCGATAACGCGGACATGGCGGAGACTTTTGCCGATTCCATCACCGGGCTGATCTTCGACGGTCAGACGCTGCGCATCGAATTCGGGGTCACGCGTTTCGACGAAGTCAGACCCAATGCGCCGATCACCGGCCGCCGTTATCCGGCCTGCCGCTTGGTGCTGCCGCCGGCGGCGGCGGTTGAACTGATCAATCGCATGCAGCAGATAGCGGCGGCGCTGGCTCAGGCCGGCGTTGTGCGGACGACGCCGCGCGCCACGACAGCCGAGCCGGCCAAGAACTAAGCGCAAACCAGGCGAACTCAGCGCGCTTTCCGTCATTGTGGAGGCGAGGCAATCCAGACCCAAGCTGCGGCCTGGATTTGCCTTGTGCCGGCAAAAACCGCGTTTAATGCGGCTGAAACCAATGACATAAAGGTATCTTTATGTCTTTATTGCCGTCGCCGTGACACCCTGCTATAGCCACGCCGAACAGCCCGCCGACAAAGACATCTCCAAAGCATCGCCAAGGACCGCCAAAGGACCGCCAAATGAGCACGAGCAAAGCCGCAAAGACCCTGTCGCCTTCGGATTATGTGGTCAAAGACATCGGCCTTGCCGAATGGGGCCGCAAGGAGATCGTCATCGCCGAGGTCGAAATGCCGGGCCTGATGGCGACGCGCGAGGAATATGGGCCGAAGCAGGTGTTGAAGGGCGCACGCATCGCCGGCTCGCTGCACATGACCATCCAGACCGCGGTGCTGATCGAGACGCTCAAAGCGCTCGGCGCCGACGTGCGCTGGTGCTCCTGCAACATCTATTCGACGCAGGATCACGCCGCGGCCGCGGTCGCCGCCGGCGGCACGCCGGTCTTCGCGGTGAAGGGCGAGAGCCTCAAGGACTATTGGGAATACACCCGCAAAATTCTGGAATGGGACGACGGCGGCCTGCCGAACATGATCCTCGACGACGGCGGCGACGCCACCATGCTGGTGCACGCCGGCCTGCGCGCCGAGAAGGGCGACACCGCGTTCCTCGACAAGCCCGAGAACGAGGAAGAGGAAGTCTTTTACGCGCTGATCAAGCGCACGCTGAAGGAAAAGCCGGGCTGGTTCTCAAAGCTAGCCGCCAGCATCAAAGGCGTGTCGGAGGAAACCACCACCGGCGTCCACCGGCTCTATCAGATGGAGAAGGACGGCAAGCTGCTGTTCCCCGCCATCAACGTCAATGACAGCGTTACCAAGTCGAAATTCGACAATCTTTACGGTTGCCGCGAGTCATTGGTCGACGGCATCCGCCGCGGCACCGACGTCATGATGGCCGGCAAAGTGGCGATGGTCGCGGGCTTCGGCGACGTCGGCAAGGGCTCGGCTGCGTCGCTGCGCCAGGCCGGCTGTCGCGTCATGGTGTCGGAGATCGATCCGATCTGCGCGCTGCAGGCGGCGATGGAAGGCTACGAAGTCGTGACGATGGAAGAGGCCGCCCCGCGCGCCGACATCTTCGTCACCGCGACCGGCAATGTCGACGTCATCACCATCGAGCACATGCGCAAGATGAAAGACCGCGCCATTGTCTGCAATATCGGCCACTTCGACAGTGAGATTCAGGTCGCATCGCTGAAGAACCTGAAATGGTTCAACGTCAAGCCGCAGGTCGACGAGATCGAATTCCCCGATCAGAAGCGCATCATCCTTCTGTCCGAAGGCCGGCTGGTCAATCTCGGCAATGCCATGGGCCATCCGAGCTTCGTGATGTCGTCGTCGTTTACCAACCAGACGCTGGCGCAGATCGAGCTATGGGGCAATCCCGGCAAGTATCAGAAGAAGGTCTACACGCTGCCGAAGCACCTCGACGAAAAGGTCGCGCGGCTCCATCTCGACAAGATCGGCGTGAAGCTGTCGAAGCTCACCGACAAGCAGTCGAGCTATATCGGCATTCCGGTGAGCGGGCCGTACAAGACGGACCAGTACCGGTATTGAGTAAATCCAACGAACTAGATCGGCGCACCAGTTACTTGCCGTAGGCCTGCATGATCTGCCCGACGAGCTTCGCCCAGGGCATGTCCATGGCCTCGTAGACGGGCCCCGCCTCGGGGCGTGCATTGTCCTTGAGGATTTCCACCATCAAGGTGGCGTAATCGGAGAGGATCACGCCGGCTTGCAGCATGCGCAGAAGTCCGGCCTGTCGTTTGGTCTCGCTGAAAGTACCGGAGGCGTCGACGGCCACGTAAGCGTCGAGGCCCTTGCCGACAGCGGTGATGGCAGGGAACGCCGCGCAGACTTCAAGGGAGATGCCCGCCAAGATCAGTTTCTTGCGCCCGGTCGCAGTGATGGCCTGGGCCACATTAGGATCGTCGAACGCGTTCACAGACGAGCGATCGATGACTGGAACGCCAGGCAGCGCCTCGACGAGTTCTGGAAAGGTCGGACCCCACATGCTGTCCCGCGCGGTCGTTGTGACGATGATCGGCAGTTTCAGCGCCTTAGCTGCTTTGGCAAGGCCAACCACGTTGTGCTTCAGTTCTCCTGTCGAATAATCGCGAACTCCCGTCATCAGGCCCACTTGGTGGTCAATGAGGATGAGCGCGGCATTTTCAGATGTGAGCGGTTCATAGGGGCGCAGTTGCTCGAACATGACATTCTCCGTGATCGTCGATCTTTAATTACGCGCAGGGAAACTAAGGGATGGACTGTCGGCCTAAAAGTCGCGAAAATTGTAACTCAGCGTCCAACTGCATGGACGATTACGATGCTGGATTTCAACGATTTCTTCTATTTCGTGCAGGTCGTTGACCGCGGCGGGTTTACGGCCGCCGGCCGAACACTCGGAATTCCAAAATCGACGCTCAGCCATCGCATCCAGCAGCTTGAAGCGAACCTCGGCGTCCGGTTGCTCAACCGCACGTCGCGTCGGTTCGGGATGACCGATGTCGGAGGAGAATTCTATCGCCACGCGGTGATGATGTTGCGCGAGGCCGAACGGGCTGAGACCGCGATACGCCATCGGCTGAATGAACCGACGGGCACCGTGCGCTGCACCGCGGCTGTGGCCACCATGCAGTTCGCAATGCGCGGTCTCGTGGCAGACTTTCTCGTCCGCTATCCAAAGGTCAATGTCGTCGCGCATGCGACTGACCAATATGTCGACATCGTCGGCGAGAATTTCGATGTGGCGATCAGAGCGCACTCGGACCCGCTCCCCGATTCAACCCTGGTGCAACGAACGCTGACGCCGGCACCCTGGTTCCTGTTCGCGGGCGCTGCTTACGTTGACGCGAGCGGGCCGTTAGACAGGCCACATGATCTTGCGAAGCACCCGTCGCTATTCATGATGCGGACTGGGGTAAGTCCGATCTGGCGGCTTCGGCGTTCGGGCCGTCGTCGGGAGGAAGTCGTCGTGCCACTTACGCCGCGGCTGCTCATAGACGATATGCTGTCTCTCAAACAGGCCGCCATCGGCGGCCTCGGCATCGTCGCGCTACCTGGTTACGTTTGTCGCGACGATGTGCAATCCGGCGTACTGCGGCAGGTCCTGCCCGGTTGGATCGCAGACGATTCGACGCTGACGGCGCTGATGCCGTACCGCCAAGGCTTGCTGCCATCGGTCCGCGCCTTCGTCGAGCATTTAGCGGCCGAGTTCCCGAAGGCGGTACGCATCTAAATGCGGTACGCATCTAAATAATGCGATCTGTTGGACCCTGGTCCGGTTGTCGGCGAGGCCGAACATGACGGGCAACCAGGTCTGAGAATGCGGGCTAAGCGCTTGCTGCTTTCGGGTCCGGGTGTTATCTGCGCCCCATGCCCTCGATCCCAATCGAAAACATCCGCAATTTCGCGATTATCGCCCATATCGATCACGGCAAATCGACGCTGGCCGACCGGCTGATCCAGTCGACCGGCGGGCTCGAAGCGCGCGAAATGGTCGAGCAGGTGCTCGATTCCATGGATATCGAGCGTGAGCGCGGCATCACCATCAAGGCGCAGACGGTGCGGCTGAACTACCGCGCCCGCGACGGCAAGGATTACATCCTCAACCTCATCGACACGCCCGGCCACGTCGACTTCGCCTATGAGGTCAACCGTTCGCTCGCCGCCTGTGAGGGTTCGCTGCTGGTGGTCGACGCGTCGCAAGGCGTCGAGGCGCAGACGCTCGCCAACGTCTACCAGGCGCTCGACAACAATCACGAGATCGTGCCGGTGCTCAACAAGGTCGATCTGCCGGCCGCCGAGCCCGACAAGATCAAGCAGCAGATCGAGGATGTCATCGGGCTCGATGCCTCCGACGCGATCCTGATCTCGGCGAAGACCGGCCTCAATGTTCCCGAAGTGCTTGAAGCTATCGTGCACCGCCTGCCGGCCCCCAAGGGCGACGCCTCGGCGCCGCTCAAGGCGTTGCTGGTCGATTCTTGGTACGACGCCTATCTCGGCGTCGTCGTGCTGTTTCGTGTCGTCGATGGCGTCCTGAAAAAAGGCCAGCGCATCCACATGATGGGCACTGACGTGTCTTACGAGGTTGATCGCGTCGGCGTGTTCACGCCCAAGCGCGTCGAGTTCAGCGAACTCGGCCCTGGCGAGATCGGGTTTTTGACCGCCTCGATCAAGGAAGTCGCCGACACTCGCGTCGGCGACACCATCACCGACGAGAGGAGGCCCGTTGCCGCGCCGCTGCCCGGCTTCCGCCCGGCGATCCCGGTGGTGTTCTGCGGCTTGTTTCCGGTCGACGCCGCGGATTTCGAAGACCTGCGTGCCGCGATGGGCAAGCTCCGCCTCAACGACGCGAGCTTCACCTTCGAGATGGAAACCTCAGCCGCGCTCGGCTTTGGCTTCCGCTGCGGGTTTCTCGGTCTGCTCCATCTCGAAATCATCCAGGAGCGGCTCGAGCGCGAATTCAATCTCAACCTGATCGCGACAGCGCCGTCGGTGATCTACAAGATCAAGCTGCGCAACGGCGAGAATCTGGAAATTCATAATCCGGTCGATATGCCGGATCCGAACCATATCGAGGAAATGCAAGAGCCGTGGATCGAGGCGACGATCCTGACGCCCGACGAATATCTCGGCTCGGTGCTCAAACTCTGCCAGGATCGCCGCGGCGAGCAGAAGGAGCTGACTTATGTCGGCAACCGTGCGCTCGCCAAATACAATCTGCCGCTGAACGAAGTGGTGTTCGATTTTTACGATCGGCTGAAATCCGTTTCGCGCGGCTATGCCTCGTTCGACTATCACCTCACCGATTATCGCCCGGCCGATCTCGTCAAGCTGCAGATGCTGGTCAACGGCGAACCGGTCGACGCGCTGGCGATGCTGGTGCACAGGACGCGCGCCGAGAGCCGCGGCCGCGCCATGGCCGAGAAGCTCAAAGAGCTGATCCCGCCGCATATGTTCCAGGTGCCGATCCAGGCCGCGATCGGCGGCAAGATCATTGCGCGTGAAACCGTCCGTGCCTTCAGGAAAGACGTCACCGCCAAATGCTACGGCGGCGACGTTTCGCGCAAGCGCAAGCTGCTCGACAAACAGAAGGAAGGCAAAAAGCGCATGCGCCAGTTCGGCAAGGTCGACATCCCGCAGGAAGCCTTCATCGCGGCGCTGAAGGTTGACGTCTGACGCCGACGCCCGCTCAGGAAAATAATCGCGGCGCAAATTCCAGCAGCCGAAGAGCGGCAGTTCCGATCAACTTTTCGCAATGCCGTCTGCATTTCATCGCTTGCCTCATTGAGGTAGTATGTCGCTATAATAATCAAAGCGCGTTGCAACTCGGAGGACCGCCATGCCGGATCGCTTCTCCACTCTCCGCAGCTTCTCAACTCATCAGCACTGGTGCAGCTTCGTCAGGTTGCCGCTGTTCCTCATCTGCGCGTTTTTCGCTGCCGAAACGGTTTGGGCGCAGTCCGGAACCTCCTCAGGTTCGCCCTCCCAGCAGGACAACAGCTGCTCCGGCGACAATGGTGGCCTTACGCTTTCACCGGGATTCTGTGCGACTGTCTTTGCCGATAATATCGGTCACGTCCGCCACATGGCCGTGGCGCCCAATGGCGTGCTCTATGTCAATACCTGGAGCGGCCGCTATTTTCATAACGACACGCCGCCGGCCGGTGGCTTTCTGGTGGCGCTCAAGGATTCAAACGGTGACGGCAAGGCCGACGTGATCGAGCGCTTCGGCGATGGTGTCGCGCAAGGTTCCGCAGGTGGCAGCGGCATCGCATTTTACAACGGCGCAGTTTACGCCGAGCAGAACGACAAGATCATCCGCTATGCCATCCCAGCGGATTCGATTGCGCCTCGCGGTTCGCCGGAGATCGTCGTCTCGGGACTGCCGCTTACCGGCGATCACCCTATGCACCCCTTCGTTATTGACGCGCAGGGTCACATCTATGTCGATCTCGGCTCGGCGACCAATTCCTGCCAAGCCGACAACCGCATGCCGAACTCGCCCGGGCACGATCCCTGCACCGAGTTGGAGACACGCGCCGGCACTTGGCTCTATGACGCCAACAAAACCGGCCAGCATTTCGCGGCGGCGGAGCGCTACATCACCGGGCTGCGCAACGGCGAAGGATTCGGTTTCGATTCATCCGGGCGGCTGTTTGCGACGCAGCATGGCCGCGATCAGCTCTCGCAGAATTTTTCCAAGCTTTACACGCCGGCGCAAAGCGCTGAACTGCCCGCCGAGGAAATCGTGCTGCTGCAAAAAGGCTCGGACTACGGCTGGCCAGAATGCTATTACGACCGCGACCAGCAGAAGCTCGTTCTGGCGCCGGAATATGGCGGCGATGGCGGCAAGAAGATCGGCGTCTGCGCCGACAAGACGGCGCCGGTGGCGTCATTCCCCGGCCATTGGGCGCCGAACGATCTCCTGATCTATACCGGCAAGGCCTTTCCGGCCGCCTATCATGACGGCGCTTTCGTCGCCTTCCATGGTTCGTGGAATCGCGCGCCGCTGCCGCAGGGTGGCTACAATGTGGTGTTCCAGCCGCTCAAGGACGGCAAGGCTGCCGGCGACTTTATCGTCTTCGCCGATGGTTTCGCCGGTGCGATCAAAGAACCCGGCCAGGCGGCGTTCCGCCCGACCGGGCTCGCGATGGCGGCCGACGGCGCGCTCTTTATTTCTGACGACAAGCACGGCCGGATCTGGCGGGTCACCTATCACGGCGCGGCCGACGCGCCGATCGCGCCGGCGCCGGCACCCAAGGTCGCCGCCGCGAATGTCGGCGAGCCTGGGCCGCCGGAAGGCATCCATCCCGACGCCGGCCGGCTCAGCACGGCTTCCTTGTCGATTCCTCCCGGCGCGACCAAGGAGCAAGTCGCGCTCGGCGACAGGATTTTCCACGGCGAGGAGGCGGGCGGCACCTGTAACGGCTGCCACGGCTCGGACGCGCGCGGCGGCCCGCAGGCGCCGTCGCTTGTCAAAGGCCGCTGGTTGATCGGCGATGGCAGCCTCAAGTCGATCACGGAAACCATCGTCAATGGTGTGCCGCGGCCGCACAATTACGAAGTGCCGATGCCGCCGAAGGGCGGCGCGCAACTGTCGGATTCCGATGTTGCGGCCGTCGCGGCTTATGTCTGGGCGATCGGCCAGACCCGCGGCGGCTCGTAGCGAGCGCCGATTATTGGTCGGCGGGCTAGTGGATCACGATCGTCGTCGCGCCCATGCCTTCGCGCTCGACGATACTATAGAGGGTCGCGGCATTGCTGGGATCGAGCCGCACGCAACCGTGCGAGGCCGGCCCGCCGAGCCGCGCAATCTCGTAGGTGCCGTGAATGGCAAAGCCGCCGTAAAAGAAGATCGAATGCGGCATCGGCGAATTGTAATATTTCTTTGAGTACCAGCGCCGCGCCAGCATTTGCGGGTGATAGGTGCCGGGCGGTGTGACATAGCCGGCGCGCGCCGTCGAGACCCGCCAATTGTAGCGCGGCATCCCGTCCACCGTTACCGACATGCGCTGACTGGAACGATCGATATTGACGACGACGGACGCTTCGGCGCTGGTGACCGCGCCGAACACGACCAAGCCCAAAGCGTAAAGCACGCGAATGCGCAACGAGCTACGCGAGAAACTGCGCAAGAGACCGAGCAAAAAACCGAGCATGACACTTCCCAGCCCTGTTATGCCGAACGGATGCAACCTCAACCAACGATCTAGCTTAGCGCTCAATCGCGCATATTTGTAAAGTTACCGGCGGCGCGACGGTTAATCGCGAGCGCAGGCGCCATCAAATAAACAACACTCGTCAGACATGAATTAGCAACGATGACAGCCTTCGATCTGTTCAGTATCGGCTATTCCAACATCCCGGCGGATCGCTTTATTGCGATGCAGCGCGCCGCCGGCGTGAGCGCGATCGCCGATGTGCGCTCGACGCCGTTCTCTCGCTTCTGTCCTTGGTTTTCGGCCAAGAATCTGGCGCCGCTGCTTGCCGCATCCGGCATCGGCTACACCACTTATGGCGTCGAGCTTGGCGGGCGGCCGAACGATCCCGCGCTCTATCGCGACGGCATTGCCGATTTCGAAGCCATGGCGCGGCAGGCGTCTTTCCAGGCCGGCCTCGATCGTCTGGTCGCGGAGGCGGCACGCAGCCGGCTCTGCATGATGTGCTCGGAACGCGAGCCGCTCGAATGCCATCGCTGTCTATTGATTGCGCGGGCGCTGGCGGCGCGCGGTCTCACTGTCGGCCATATTCTGCATGACGGCGATATCGAGCCGCATGCGGTGACCGAACAGCGGCTGCTCGCGCTCGAAGGCAACGAAGCAAATCTCTTCGTAACTGGACACGGTGAGCGACTCGCGGCAGCGTATCTGCGCCGCGTCCGCGCCGTCGCCTATCGCAGCAAGCCAGGCGCGTCCGGCAAAACTGCTAAGACGGGTCAGACGAGTCAGTCCGGAGCGAAGAAGAAAGCCGCAAAATAGGAAAAGATGATGCCCGCCCCTTTTCGCTTTCTGCACAGCGTGGCGATCGTTGCGGCTGTCTCGGCCGCGGTCGTTGCCGGCACCTGTTCCGCGCGCGCGCAAGCCAATGCCGACCCGACGCCGCCGGGCACGCTTAATCCGGCGCCGTTGCCGCCGCTCGAAAATCCGAATGCGCCGGGCACGCCGGCCAAGGAATTGTTCGCGCGCAAGACCGAGCCGCTCGCCGGACCGGCGCGCTCGATCGGCGGCTATGCCGACGGCTGCCTGTCCGGCGGCGTTGCGCTGCCGATCACCGGACCGAACTGGCAGGTCATGCGGCTGTCGCGCAATCGCAATTGGGGCAATCCGGCGCTGATTACTTTTCTCGAGCGGTTCGCCGCGCATGCCAAGCAGGAATGGAACGGGCTCTTGGTCGGCGACATGTCGCAGCCGCGCGGCGGGCCGATGATCTCGGGCCATGCCAGCCATCAGATCGGGCTCGATGCCGATATCTGGTTCACGCCGATGCCCGATCACGTCTTGACGCGCGAGGAGCGTGAAATGAACGGCGCGGTGAACATGGTGCAGACCGACGGGCGCGACGTCGATCACAAAGTGTGGACGCCCGAGCGCACGGCGCTCATCCGCACCGCGGCAATGGATCCGGCGACGACGCGGATTTTCGTCAATGCCGCGATCAAGAAGGAAATGTGCAGCGAGGCCGGATCAGATCGCGCCTGGCTGTCGAAGGTACGGCCGTGGTGGGGCCATGCCGAGCATTTCCACGTCCGCATCGCCTGCCCGGCCGACAGTGCCGAATGCAAGCCGCAGCCGCCGCCGGATCCAGGCGACAGTTGCGGCCACGAGCTCGATTTCTGGTTCAAGGAATCGACATTACATCCGGCGCCGCCGCCTACTCCAGCGAAGCCGAGGCCGGCGATGACGCTCGCCGGTCTGCCACCGGCCTGCAAGCAGGTGGTCAACGCGCCGTAAAGTTCGCGAAAGAGAAGCTAAAACCCTGGCGTGCCGAATATCGTGTGCTGCGCCGTGGTGGCGGCGTAGATCAGCGCTGCCGCACCAATGGTGATCGTGATCGCGAAAGTCAGCGACATTTCGTTCGGCACTTTGGCCAGCGGTGGCAGACCGCGCCAAAGAATGTAGAGGCCGTAAAAGCCCAACAACACGAGGAAATGCAGGCCCGGAAGCAACAAAAAGATTCCGGCAAGCCAAACCGGTGTGAACGAGTAGACGGCGAGCTTGAAAGCGCTGTCGAAATTGCGGCGTCCGCCGAACAACGGCGCCAGGACCTGAATGACAAGCGCAATGACCAGCACGCTGGCGCAAGCCGTCACGTAACCGAAAATCGCGCCGAACAAGCCGTCAAGGAGCGGTGTGCGCACGATCGCGCCGCTTTGTGCCAAGGCGCCGATCAGACAAGCTCCGATAAAGCCGAACAGGCTCGGAATAATCGCAAACAGCGTCACATAACGAGTCAGCACATAGGCCGGATCGTCATTCTCGCGCTCGATCGCCTGCCATTCGGCGCGCGGATCGATGAGGATGGATTTCGCGCGCAATGCTGCGTTCATGATGCGAATGCCTTATGCATGCGTTTTGGCGTCCTCGCGCAGCATGGCGGCGCCTTTTTCCGCGATCATCATTGTCGGCGCATTGGTATTGCCGGATGTGATGCTCGGCATCACCGAAGCGTCGATGATACGCAGCCGTTCGAGGCCTGCGACCCGCAGCCGCTCGTCGACCACCATCATCGGATCGCTCGGCAGTCCCATTTTCGCCGTGCCGACGGGATGAAAGATAGTGGTGCCGATATCGCCTGCGGCCCTGATCAAAGCCTGCTCGTCGTCGTTCGGCACGGCGGCACCCGGCAAATATTCGGCGGGATGAAACGGCGCGAGCGCCGGCTGCGAAGCGATGCGCCGGGTCAGCCGGATCGCGCGCGCGGCGATGCGGCGGTCATCATCGGTCGACAGATAGTTCGGCTTGATCGCCGGCGGATCGGACGGCTCGGCTGAGCGCAGCCGCACGGTACCGCGGCTGGTCGGCCGCAGATTGCAGACGCTCGCGGTGAAAGCGGGAAATTTGTGCAGCGGGTCGCCGAACTTATCGAGCGACAGCGGCTGCACATGATATTGCAGATTGGCGCGGTCCTGATCGCCGTCGGAGCGGGTGAACAGGCCGAGCTGCGATGGCGCCATGGTCAGGGGCCCGCGCCGGAACAGCGCATATTCGGCGAGCATGCGCGCGAAGCCGAGCGGCGCGTGATAGCGCTCGTTCAGCGTGGTGATGCCGTCGACTTTATAGATCATACGCAGCTGCAGATGATCCTGCAGGTTCGCGCCGACACCGGGCCGATCCAGCACGACCGGAATGCCATGCTGCTGCAAATGCGCCGCCGGCCCGACGCCGGAGAGCAGGAGAATTTGCGTCGAACCGATCGAGCCCGCGGCAAGAATGACTTCGCTGCGGCAGCGCGCCATACGCGCTTGCCCGTTTTGCTTCCAGCGCACGCCCGTGGCGCGCTTGCCGTCGAAGACGACGCCTTCGACCAGACAGCCGGTTTCAAGCCGCAAGTTCGGCCGGTCGAGCACAGGCTTGAGAAAAGCGCGCGCCGTCGACACGCGCCGGCCGCGCTTCTGGTTGACGTGAAAGGCGCAGCAGCCTTCGTTGTCGCCGCGATTGAAGTCGGGGATGGATTTGATGCCGGCTTGTTCGACCGCGGCGCGGAACGCATCGAGCAAATCCCAGCGCACGCGCGGCGCCGACACCGGCCATTCGCCGCCGGCCCCATGCGCGGCGCTCTCGCCCATAAAGTGATCTTCGTGCTTTCTGAAAAACGGCAACACGTCGTTCCACCCCCAGCCATTAAGGCCGAGTTGCCGCCAATGATCGTAGTCCGCCGCCTGTCCGCGCATATAGATCATGGCATTGATGGCGGATGAACCGCCGATCACCTTGCCGCGCGGGTAATTGAGACTGCGGCCGTTCAGTCCCGCTTCCGTTTCGGTCTTGAAGCACCAGTCCGAGCGTGGATTGCCGATAGCGAACAGGTAGCCGACGGGAATGTGAAACCAGATCCAATTGTCGCGTCCGCCGGCTTCGAGCACGAGCACGCGCTTACTCGGATCGGCGGACAGCCGGTTGGCAAGCAGACAGCCGGCCGAACCGGCGCCGATAATGATGTAATCGTAGTCGCCGGCGATCGTTTCTATGTCGGGCAAATTCGCTCCCCTTTTACCTTGCCCTGCGGCAATATATTTCCGCGAACATAGCAGCGGGATCAGGCGTGGGAAGGGGCCAAGCTTGTCCCGTGTTGCGCCAGGCCCTATTATTGAAAATGCGGCGTCCAGCGCGCCGTGCGCGCGCTGGATAAGCTCTGAACGACGGTTCTCGGGCTTATCGCAACAACTGTGATTTCATCGCTTGCCGATCAAGCGACCCGGCGCACATTCATTGCGCCCATACCTGCTTTGGAGAATCGTCGTGCTGAAAAGAACAATCTTTGCGGCTATCGCCGTCGCCGTCGTCATTGCCGTTGCGCCGCAGACAGCGTCGGCTCAAGACAAATCCATCACTGTCTTTGCTGCCGCCTCGATGAAGAACGCGCTCGACGATGTCGATGCGGCCTTCACCAAGAAGACCGGCGTCAAGGTCGTCGCCAGCTATGACGCAAGTTCGGCCCTGATGAAGCAGATCGAAGCCGGCGCGCCGGCCGACGTGTTCATTTCCGCCGACCTGAAATGGATGGATTACGGCTCCCAGAAAAAACTGATCAAGGACGACACGCGGGTCAACCTCCTCGGCAACACGCTGGTCCTCATCGCGGCCAAGGATTCCAAGATCGACAACGTCGCCATCAAGCCGGGCTTCGATCTCGCCAAGCTCGCCGGCGACGGCCGCATCGCGACCGGTGACGTCAAGGCCGTGCCGGTCGGCATCTATGCGCAGGCCGCGCTGCAAAAGCTCGGCGTCTGGGAGGCGGTCGAGCCGAAAATGGCGATGACGCAGAATGTGCGGGCCGCGCTGACGCTGGTCGCGCGCGGCGAGGCGCCGCTCGGCATCGTCTATTCGACCGACGCCAAGGTCGAGCCCGGCGTTAAAGTCGTCGCTACGTTCCCTGAAGATTCGCACGATCCGATCATCTATCCGGTCGCGGCGACGGCAAATGCGAAGCCGGATGCAACGGCCTATCTGGCCTTCCTCCGCTCGGCCGCGGCAAAGACGATCTTCGAGAATTACGGCTTTGCCGTTCTGATGAAGCCGACGTCTTAGGCGTGGCCGGACAGATCTATCTTGTTCGACCTTTCACCTGACGATTGGACTGCGGTCGCGCTGACGATCCGCATTTCGATCGTGGCCACTTTGTGCGCGCTGCCGTTCGGCCTCGGCATCGGCTGGCTTCTCGCCCGCCGCAACTTCTGGGGCAAGTCCGTGCTCGACGGGCTTGCCCATTTGCCGCTGGTTCTGCCGCCGGTCGTGACCGGCTATCTGTTGCTGATTTCGTTCGGCCGGCGCGCGCCGGTCGGCGCGTTTCTTTACGACCACTTCGGCATCGTGTTCTCGTTTCGCTGGACCGGTGCGGCGCTCGCCTGCGGCGTCATGGGCTTTCCGCTGATGGTTCGCCCGATCCGGCTTGCGCTCGAAGCCATCGATCAGAAGCTCGAGGATGCGGCGTCCACGCTCGGCGCCAATCGCTTCTTCGTGTTCCTGACCGTGACATTGCCGCTCGCTTTGCCCGGCATCATTGCCGGTGTGGTTCTGTGCTTTGCGCGCGCGCTCGGCGAATTCGGCGCCACCATCACCTTCGTCTCCAATATTCCCGGCGAGACGCAGACGATTTCGGCGGCGATCTACACTTTGACGCAAGTTCCAGGCGGCGATGCGGCGGCCGGACGGCTGGTCTTGATTTCGCTCGCGCTCGCGTTTGCTGCGCTGTTCGCATCGCAATGGCTCAGCCGCCGCGCAGCGATCCGCTTTCACGGAGACTGACTGTGCTCGCGGTAGACGTGGAAAAGAAGCTCGGCGCGCTCAAGCTGAACGTCAAATTCGAAGCTACGAACGGTGCGACAGCTTTGTTTGGTCCGTCCGGCGCCGGCAAGACATCCGTCATCAATATGATCGCCGGCCTCGTCGCGCCGGACCGCGGCGCAATCTCGCTCGATGACGCGGTGCTGTTCGATTCGGTCAAAGGCATTGACGTGCCGCCGCACCGGCGCCGCATCGGCTATGTGTTTCAGGAAGGACGGCTGTTTCCGCATCTCTCGGTGCGGCAGAATCTCGACTATGGCCGCCGCATGAGCGGCGTTCCGCGCGACACCGATGAATTCGGACGCATCGCCGAATTACTCGATATCGGCCATCTGCTCGATCGAAGACCCGGAAGATTGTCCGGCGGCGAACGCCAGCGCGTTGCCGTCGGCCGTGCGTTGTTAATGAGGCCGAAACTCCTTCTGCTCGACGAGCCGCTCGCCTCGCTCGATGCCGGCCATAAGCGCGAAATCCTGCCTTATCTGGTGCGGCTGCGCGACGACGCCGGCATCCCGATCGTCTATGTCAGCCACTCTCCCTCGGAAGTGCGCCGGATCGCGACCACCGTGGTGCGGCTCGATGGCGGTTCCGTCGTGGCCACCGGCGGGCCCGAACTCCTCAAGGACGCTGAAGCCGACATATTTGCCTGATGCCAAGGCGAGTTCTGGCTTCACATTCGGCGAAGTCAGGCATGAGGAATAGCGTGTTGTCCTGCCGGTCCGCGGGTGCCAATGGTTCGCGATGGATGATTCTCCAGCGCTGACGGCTCAATTTGCGACGTCCAGGCATCCGACAGTCCTTGGTGTCGTTTGCGGCGCTGGCGCGGCTTTATGCTGGGCCGCGGGCTTTGTCGCCGCACGGCACGGCATCCTGATCGGGATGTCACCCCTGGTTCTGGCGCTGCACCGCTATGTTTGGGCGGGGCTAGTGCTGATTCCCGTTGCCGCCATCGGCGATTTCGGCGATCTCGGCCGCGTCGGTTTGTGGCGCGCAGTCGCCATTACGCTGTTCGGCGGCCTGCCGCTCGCGCTGTGGAGCTATTATGGCTACGTCTATGTGCCGCTTGGCCACGGCGCGATCATTCAGCCATCATGCGCGGCGCTTGGCGGTCTCGTCCTCTCAAGCCTGGTTCTCAACGAGAAGCTGCCGCCGCGGCGCATCCTCGGCGGCGTCGCGATGGTTGCCGGTCTCGTTATCATCGGCATTGAGGCGCTGCATACGATCGGCGCGCATGGCTTCCTCGGCGATATGATGTTCGTTGCCGCGGGCTCTTCCTTCGCGATCTTCGGCATGCTGTTGCGGCTATGGCGCATTTCGGCGATGCCGGCGGTGGCGCTGACCAGCATCGTCTCGCTCGCCGGTTTGCCGCTGCTGTTTTTCTGCTTCGATAATTTTTTGGCTGCGGGATTTTTGCCGAATCTGCTGCAGGCGATCGTGCAAGGCGTCTTCGCCGGCGCCGGCGCGGTGTTCCTATTCACGCGCGCCGTGATTCTACTCGGCGCCGGCCGCGCCGCGCTGTTTCCCGCTTTGGTGCCGCCGTTCACGCTCTTGATCGGCTTTATCGCGCTCGGCGAAGCGCCTAGCGTCTCGCAGCTGATCGGCCTTGTGGTTGTCGTGATCGGCTTTTGGCTGGCGCAGAGGAACTAAAGATTTTTCGCCTCATGCCGCCTTGCGGCTCGTCAGAAACTCGCCCATGCGGTCGAGCGCCTTCAAGATGTTCTCGGTCGAGTTGGCGTAGGACACCCGCATATAGCCTTCACCGAGAATGCCGAAATCCGGGCCGCCAATCAGCGCGATGCCGGCATCTTCAAGGAGCGCCGAGGCCAGCGCCTTCGCTTTCCAGCCGGTACGCTTGATATTGGGAAACGCGTAGAACGCGCCTTTCGGCGTGGCGCAGGACGTGCCGGGAAGCTTGTTCAAGCCGGCGACCACGATTTTGCGCCGCTTGTCGAATTCGGCGACCATTTTGTGCGCCTCGTCCTGCGGTCCGGTCAGCGCGGCAAGGCCGGCATATTGCGCCGAGGCATTGACGCAGGAATGCAGGTTCACCGCGAGCTTGCGGGCGAAGTCGTAGAGCTTCCCCGGCCAGATCGCATAACCGAGCCGCCAGCCGGTCATGGCATAGGTCTTCGACCAGCCATTGAGCAGGATCAGCCGGTCGCGAATCGACGGATAAGACAACAAGCAAACATGCTTTTCGCCGTCATAGACCATGTGGTCGTAGATCTCGTCCGACATCACCGCGACATCGGGAAAGCGCTCCAGCCCGGCGATGAGTTTATCGACCTCGGCTTTCGGCGTCACACCGCCGGTCGGATTGGCCGGCGAATTGAGGATGAGCAGCCGCGTCTGCGGCGTGATCAGCTTGAGTGTTTCTTCCGCGGAGAAAGCGAAGCTGTTTTCCTCGCGGATCGGCACCGGGATCGGCCGCGCGCCGGTATATTCGATCATCGAGCGATAGATCGGAAAGCCCGGATCGGGATAGAGAATGTCGACGCCCGGCTCGCCGAACATCAGGATCGACATGAACATGGTCGGCTTGCCGCCGGGCATGATCATCACATTGTCCGGCGATACGCTGACATTGAAGCGCTTGTGCAGATCAGCGGCGACGGCTTCACGGAGCGGCACGATGCCAACCGCCGGCGTATAACCGTGATGGCCGTCGCGCAGCGCTTTCACCGCAGCCTCGACGATGAAATCCGGGGTACGGAAATCGGGCTGGCCAATGCCGAGATTGATGATGTCGCGACCTTGCGCCGCAAGCTGCATGGCGCGCGCCAGCACGGCGAAGGCGTTTTCTTCGCCGATGCGGTCGAAGGCGGCGACGGTTTTCAGCATGGCATTTTCCCCCGGACGAATTTATTGGTCCGGCAGTTCAGCCCAACCCTCGGTCAAATGCAAATCTGCCAACAGAACGCGAAAAGCCCCGGACGATGTCCGGGGCTTCCTTCGCACTCACATGAACAGGCGTGGAACGCTTAGCGGCCGAGGCTGAACTCGGCGCCGGATTCCTGGGACTCAAGACTTCCGGTGCGGTCGGCACCGAAATCCGGATAGTGCAGCGGGGCGACGTTCTGATAGGCATCGCCGCCGACATAATCCTGCGTCTGCAAACGCTCGTTCTGCACGCGCTGATGCGGGCGCTGTGCGAAAGCCGGCGTCGCAAGCATGGCGACCGCAACGGCGCCGAGCGCCAATTTGATCTTAAGCGACTTCATAAGGAATCTCCGTCTACAGGCATCACCCTTGCGCCCTACCTAATGGAGGTTCGGCGTCGCACAATAGCTGACACTCTCACAAAATTGTTATATGAATCAGCTATTTAATGCGCAATTTATGCGCCGATTTACCCCCGTTTATTGCGCCGCAATAAAGCGGTTCCGCCACCACTTCTGGGCCGAAGCGCAGCCGTGAGCTGTAGCCAATTTTATATCGCGGGAGGTGCAGATTTTTTCGCTGCCACAGCGTTAAATCGATGGAACAGCCGCGCGCGGAACTGACGTTGCGGAAATCGCAAGGCAGGCATCTCGCACTTTGCGGGAATAAAATTAACTGGAGGCGGCGATGGGCAATAACGGCAAGAATCAACACGGTCATCGCCTGCGCTCGCAATTGTGGTTCGACAATCCGGACAATCCCGGCATGACCGCGCTCTATCTCGAGCGCTATCTCAATTACGGGCTGACCCGCGAAGAGCTGACGTCCGGCCGGCCGATTATAGGCATCGCGCAGACCGGTTCCGATCTGTCGCCGTGCAATCGCCATCACCTCGAGCTTGCGCAGCGCGTGCGCGCCGGCATCCGCGATGCCGGCGGCGTCGCCTTCGAGTTTCCGGTGCATCCGATCCAGGAGACCGGCAAGCGGCCGACCGCGGCGCTCGATCGCAATCTCGCTTATCTCGGCCTCGTCGAAGTGCTGTTCGGCTATCCGCTCGACGGCGTGGTGCTGATGACCGGTTGCGACAAGACCACGCCCGCATGTTTGATGGCGGCCGCAACCGTCAATACGCCGGCGATCGTGCTGTCCGGCGGCCCGATGCTCGACTATGTCCGCGACGGCAAGCTATTGGGGTCGGGCACTTTGATCTGGCAGGCGCGCGAGGATCAGGCGGCGGGCAAGATCACCTACAAGGAATTCATCGATATCGTTTCTGACTCCGCGCCATCCATCGGCCATTGCAATACGATGGGCACAGCGTCGACCATGAACGCGCTCGCCGAAGCGCTTGGTATGTCGCTTCCCGGCTGCGCCGCGATCCCCGCGCCTTATCGCGAGCGCGCGCAAATGGCTTATGCGACCGGCCTGCGCGCCGTGGAAATCGTGCGCGAAGATCTGAAACCTTCGGATATTCTGACGCGCGCCGCATTCGAGAATGCGATTATCGCTTGCTCCGCCATCGGCGGCTCGACCAATGCGCCGATCCATATCAATGCCATCGCCCGTCATATCGGCGTCGAGCTCGCGATCGACGATTGGGAGAAGGTCGGCTATGACGTGCCGCTCCTCGTCAACATGCAGCCGGCCGGCGCTTTTCTCGGCGAGGACTATTATCGCGCCGGCGGATTGCCTGCCGTGATGCACGAATTGCTTGGGGCCGGAAAGCTCCACGGCGAGGCGCTCACCATCAACGGCCGCACTATGGCGGAGAATGTGGCGCCGGCTAAGGTGAATAATCCCGAAGTCATCTGGCCCTATCAGAAGCCGATGAAGCCGCAGGCCGGGTTCAAGATCTTGCACGGCAATCTGTTCGACAATGCTGTGATGAAAACGAGCGTTATCTCGGACGAATTCCGCACCCGCTATCTGAGCGATCCGAAGGATCCCAACGCTTTTGAAGGCCGCGCCGTCGTGTTCGATGGACCGGAAGATTATCACCATCGCATCGACGATCCGGCGCTCGCCATCGACGAACACACCGTCTTGTTCATGCGCGGCGCCGGGCCCATCGGCTATCCCGGCTCCGCCGAAGTGGTAAACATGCAGCCGCCGGCGGCACTGATCAGGAAAGGCATTACGGCGCTGCCCTGTATCGGCGACGGTCGGCAATCCGGCACGTCGGGTTCGCCGTCAATTCTCAATGCCTCGCCGGAAGCGGCGGCCGGCGGCGGGCTCGCTGTGCTCAAGACCGGCGACCGCGTGCGCATCGACCTGAATAAAGGCACCGCTGATATTTTGATATCGACCGAAGAATTGGCGGAACGCGCCGCGCTATTGAAGAAGGACGGCGGCTACCGTTACCCGCCGAGTCAAACGCCGTGGCAGGAAATACAGCGCGCCATGGTCGATCAGCTCGGCAGCGGCATGGTGCTGCAGCCGGCGGTTAAATATCAGCGGGTGGCGCAAAAATTCGTGCCGCGCGATAGTCACTAATGCCCCATCGATCAAAACTCATCCGATGATTGCTAGGATATATGATGACCGGGAACCGTCCATCGACCGCCGACAAGCGGAAATCTTTTCGTAAGCTTCACGAATCCGGCTGCTTTGTCATTCCCAATCCGTGGAATGTCGGCAGTGCGCGCTATCTGCAGGGACTGGGTTTCAAAGCGCTGGCGACGACAAGTTCCGGCTATGCGCATTCCGAAGGCTTTGCCGACGGCGCCCAAAGCCGCGATCAGGTGCTGGCGCATTTCCGCGAACTGGCGGAAGCGGCCGACGTGCCGCTCAACGCCGATTTCGAGAATGGCTTTGCCGACGATCCCAACGGCGTTGCCGAGAATGTCACGCGCTGCGTCGCGACGGGCGTCGCTGGGCTGTCGATCGAGGACTCGCCGAATGATGGCGTGCTGCCGCTCTACGATCTCGATACGGCCGTGGCGCGCGTTAAAGCGGCGCGCGCCGCGATCGACCGTACCGGCGGCGATGTCGTGTTCACCGCGCGCGCGGAAAATTTCGTCCGCGGCGTCAATGATCTCGATGACGCCATCCGCCGCCTGAAAGCCTATGCAGCGGCCGGCGCCGATTGCCTCTATGCGCCCGGCATCAAGACGCGCGACCAGATCGAGGCCGTGGTGAAGGCGGTCGCTCCGAAGCCGGTGAATTTCCTTAATGGCGGCGCCTTCGGCTTCACCGTGGACGATATCGCCGCCACGGGCGTGCGTCGGATCAGTGTCGGCGGATCGCTCGCCCGCGTCGCCATGCACGCCTTCATCCGCGTCGCCACCGATATCGCCAAACGGGGCAAATTCGACGGTTTCGACGGGCTGATCACGAACCAGGAGCTGAACACGTTCTTCAGCAACGACCGCAAGCAGAACGCACCATGACCGACGATTTCGAGCCACATCCGCAGACCGGCCAGCCCATCGGGCTCAAGGTCGATCCGAGCCCCGCGCCGCGTCCGGGTCCGGTCATGCTCAAAGGCCGTTATGGTCGGCTGGAGAAGCTCAAGCCGGAACACGCCGCAGATTTGTGGAAGGCGTTTGGCGGGCACGATCATGTCTGGACCTATATTTCCACCGATGGTCCGTTCGCGAGTGAAGCCGAGTTTACGCCCTTCATCGCCATGCGCGCGGCAGCCGAAGACCCTTATGCCTATGCGATCATCGATCTTGCCGATCGTGCCGTCGGCTATCTCACGCTGCTGCGCATCGTGCCGCATAATCGGGTGATCGAGGTCGGGCACGTGCTCTATTCACCGGCGCTGCAGCGCACGCCGCTCGGCACCGAAACTCAATACCTGTTGGCGCGTTACGTGTTCGAGACGCTGGGTTACCGCCGCTATGAGTGGAAGTGCAATTCGTTGAATGCGCCGTCGCGGCGCGCCGCGCTGCGTTACGGCTTTGTTTATGAAGGAACCTTTCGTCAGCACATCATTGCCAAAGGCCGTAATCGCAACGACGCCTGGTTCTCGATGCTCAATGGCGAATGGCCGGAGCGCAAGCGTAATTTCGAGCGCTGGCTCGCGCCGGAAAATTTCGACAATGAGGGCAAGCAGAGAGCCAGTTTGGCGGAGCTGAACAGGAGCATGACATGAGCGGCAGAGTGCAGAACAAAGTCGCGCTGGTCACGGCGGCCGGGCAGGGCATCGGTCGAGCCATCGCCGAGGCGCTGATAGCCGAGGGCGGCATTGTCATTGCGACCGATGTCGCCGACGACAAGCTTGCCAGTCTCAAGGCCAAGGCACGCCAGAAACTCGACGTGCTGTCGCAGGCGAATGTCGATGCTTTGGCGAAGTCCGTCGCCGCCGAATTCGGTGCGCTCAATATCCTCGTCAATTGTGCGGGTTTTGTCGCCAACGGCTCGGTGCTCGATTGTACCGACAAGGATTGGGATTTCTCCTTCGACCTCAACGTCAAGTCCATGCACCGCATGATCAAGGCGTTTCTGCCGGCGATGCTGGCGAAAAAGTCCGGCTCGATCGTCAATATTTCCTCGGCGGTATCTTCGATCCGCGGCGTGCCGAACCGCTACGCCTATGGCGCGACCAAAGCCGCCGTGATCGGCCTGACCAAGTCCGTCGCCGCCGATTTCATCAAGCAAGGCATCCGGTGCAACGCCGTTTGCCCGGGTACAATCGAATCGCCGTCGCTCGAAGAGCGCATCGCCGCGCAGTCGAAGGCAACCGGGCAGTCGCCCGACGCGGTGCGGCAGGCTTTCATCGAACGTCAGCCGATGGGCCGGCTCGGCAAGGCGCAGGAAGTCGCGGCGCTCGCCCTCTTTCTTGCCAGCGATGAAGCGAGCTACATTACCGGCCAAGCCCATCTCGTCGACGGCGGGATGGCGCTCTAGCGCCGCGGACCTCGACGGAAAATAGAAATGCATATTCTCATCACCGGCGCCGCCGGCATGATCGGGCGCAAGCTCACAGCGCGGCTGGTCGAAGACAAATCGCTCAACGGCGAGCCGATCGAAGCGCTCACGCTGATCGACGTGGTCGCGCCGCAACGGCCGGACAAATTCACCGGCAAAGTCGAAGCCGCGGCGGCCGATATCGCCGATCCGAATGCCGTGCGCGCGGCGGTCGCCGGCCGGCCGGACGTGGTCTTTCATCTCGCGGGAGTCGTATCGGCCGAAGCCGAGCTTGATTTCGAAAAGGGCATGCGGGTCAATCTCAACGGCTCGCGCACGCTGTTCGAAGCGGTCCGCGCCGTCGGCGACGGTTACAAGCCGCGCTTGGTCTTCTCGTCGTCAATCGCGGTGTTCGGCGCCCCGTTTCCATCCGCCATCGCCGATGATTTTTTTCTCACGCCGCTGACCTCCTATGGCACGCAGAAGGCGATGGTCGAGCTGCTGCTCTCCGATTACACGCGGCGCGGCTTTATCGACGGCATCGGCATAAGACTGCCCAGCATCGTGGTGCGGCCCGGCCGGCCGAACAAGGCGGCCTCTGGGTTCTTCTCCTCGATCATCCGCGAGCCGCTCGCCGGTGAAGAGGCCCTGCTCCCGGTTGAGGACAGCGTGCTGCACTGGCATGCGAGCCCACGCGCGGCCGTGGGCTTTCTTATCCGTGCCGCCGGGCTCGGTGCGGCAAAGCTCGGCCCCCGGATCAATTTGACCATGCCGGGCGTCTGCTGCACCGTCGGCGAACAAATCGCCGCCTTGCGCCGCATTGCCGGCGACAAGGTCGTCGCCCGCATCCGCCGTGCGCCCGATCCGCTGGTCGCCCGCATCGTCGCCGGCTGGCCGAGCCGCTTTGATCCCTCCCGTGCGGTGGCGCTCGGCTTCAGGGCCGAGGCCTCGTTCGACGACATCATTCACATCCATATTGCCGATGAATTGGGCGGTAAGATCGCGGCCTGAAGCGGCCGATTCCGATCTGTTTTTCCGCCAAAAGCCGGTTCCGGGCTCAGTGTTTGTACGCATGGCCGGGGTGTCGACCTTGGCCGTGCCGTTTGCTTGCGTTGGCCGCGCTTATGCTTACATTGCTGGCACACGTCCCGATCATCGCTCACTCTCACCATGACCTATGTTGACGCGGCCTGCGCGCCGTTGCGTAAGACCGGCCAGATCAAGATTCACGGCGCCAGTGCCTTCGCAGGCATGCGCAAGGCCGGCCAGCTCGCCGCCAAGTGCCTCGATATGCTGGTCGGCGAGATCAAACCGGGCGTGACCACCGAGCACATCGACCGGCTGGTGTTTCAGTTCGGCATGGATCACGGCGCCATGCCGGCGACGCTAATGTATCGCGGCTATCGCAAGTCGACCTGTACGTCGGTCAACCATGTGGTGTGTCACGGCATTCCGAGCGACAAGCCGCTGCGCGAAGGCGACATCGTCAATGTCGATGTGACCTTGATCCTGAACAACTGGCATGGCGATTCCAGCCGCATGTATCCGGTCGGCGAGATTCCGCGCCGCGCCGAGCGACTGATCGAAGTCACCTATGACGGCATGATGCGCGGCATCGCCGCGATCAAGCCCGGCGCCACGACCGGCGATATCGGCCAAGCCATCCAGACTTTCGTCGAGGCCCAGCATATGAGTGTGGTACGCGATTTCTGCGGCCACGGCCTCGGCCAGCTGTTTCACGACGAGCCGAATATTGTTCACATCGGCCGGGCCGGCGAGGGCATCGTGCTCAAGCCCGGCATGTTCTTCACCGTCGAGCCGATGATCAATCTCGGCCGCCCGCATGTGAAAGTCCTGTCCGACGGCTGGACCGCGGTGACGCGCGACCGTTCGCTGTCGGCGCAGTTCGAGCATTCGGTCGGCGTGACCGAGACCGGCGTCGAGATTTTCACGCTGTCGCCGGCTGGGTTGGACAAGCCGCCGTATCGGGCGTGACGCTGCCGGAGCCGGATTGCAAATTTCGCTAATCCGGGCATCCTTGGCTGTGCCTCAGGGTTGCGTCCAGAAATCCCGCCTGTGAAAATGCCGGAAAAGACCAGCGAGAGCGACCGCGGCTTAGCTGAAGCCCCGCACTATCATGGTCATCGCGAGCGGTTGCGCGACCGATTTCGCGAGGCCGGCCCTGACGCTCTGTCCGACTACGAACTTCTCGAGCTTTTGTTGTTTCGCGCCATGCCGCGGCGCGACGTCAAACCTTTGGCCAAATCGCTATTGGCGAAATTCGGTTCTTTTGCCGAAGTGATCTCGGCGCCGGAGCGGCGGCTTGTCGAAGTCAAAGGCCTCGGCGCAGCCGGCGTGACCGAGCTCAAGATCGTGCAGGCGGCGGCGAGCCGATTCCTGCGCGGCGCGGTGGCCAAGCGCCCGGTGTTGTCGTCATGGTCGAGCGTGCTCGATTATTGCCGCGGCGCGCAGGCTTTCGCCGACCGCGAGCAGTTTCGCGTCTTGTTCCTCGACAAGCGCAACCAGCTCATCGCCGACGAGGTGCAGCAGACCGGCACCGTCGATCACACACCGGTCTATCCGCGCGAAGTGGTCAAGCGCGCGCTGGAACTAGCGGCGACGGCGATCGTTCTGGTGCACAATCACCCGTCTGGGGATCCGACCCCGTCGCAGGCCGACATTCACATGACCAAGCAGATCATTCAGGTTGCCGGTCCGCTTGGTGTCGCCGTGCACGATCACATCATCGTCGGCAAAGACGGGCACGCAAGCCTGAAAGGGCTGAAGCTGATCTAGAATGTGGCCCAATCTGTCAGAACCTCGCACGGTTCTTCGCCGTCATTCCCTGTAGGTCTAGCAACTCCTCATAGCGCCAATGCCGCAAACGCGGATATCGCTTGTGCTCGATCCGGGTTACAATCTCCACGTTAAAAACAAAAACCTGCACTGGGAGGAAACGTCAATGAAACGCTGGGCAACTCTGCTTTCGGCGATGCTGGCTTTTTGCGGCGGCGGTCTGTTGCTTCTGCAATATTCGCAGAACGCTGTGGCGCAAAACCAAACCGGTATCCATGCCGGCTGGGTGACGCTGTTCGACGGCAACAATCTCGACAACTGGAACGCAATCGGGACCGCGAATTGGAAACTGGACGAGGACGGTGTCGTTATCGCTGACAGCGGCAACGGCTTTCTGGTGTCGAAGACCGCCTATACCGACTTCCGGCTTCGCGCCGAATTCTGGCTCGAGGATAGGACCAATAGCGGCATCTTCATCCGCTGCACCGATCCCGCAAGCGTGTCGGGCAAGACCGCTTACGAGGTGAATATCTGGGACACCCGTCCGGAGCAGAAATACGGCACCGGCGCTATTGTCGACGTCGCTGCGGTCGATCCGATGCCGCATGCCGGCGGCAAGTGGAACACCTATGACATCACCGCCAAGGGCGACACGTTCACCGTGGTCCTCAATGGACAAAAGACCGTGGACGGTGCCAAGGCCGACAAGTTTGCCTCCGGCCGTATCGCGCTCCAGCACGGCATGGGTGCGACCGACGACAAAGGCGTCGTCAAATTTCGCAAGGTGGAAATCAAGCCGCTCTAGCGGATGAGATCTCTCGGCCGCGGTTCATCCGCGGCCGATTGCTTTACTCATAATTGCGGCCGCATCGGCAGGCGCGCTGTCGGCGGCCCAGGCGACATAGCGGTCGGGGCGCACGAGAATGAGCTTGGCTTCATAAGCGCTGCGGCCGTCGGCAAAGCTGTCGCGGACGATCTTCAGCGGCACGCCGAGCATGCGCGCCGCCTTTTCAAACGACGCCGCGGTCCGACCGTCGCCGTCGAACGCGAACAACGTAAAATCCGCGCCGAGCTCTTCAAATACATTGCGCCCGGAGGACAGAAGTTGCGGCGGCAGATGATGGCCGGCGCGCGCTTTGAACGTGTGTGAGCCATGCGCGCTTGATGTGCCGCCCGGCGGGCCGAACACGATCGGCGACCCTTCGTAATTCGGCTCATAGGTTAGGACGCGCGGCGCCGCCGCATTGGCGTGCTCCTGCCAGGCGTTCTCGAATTCGGCGAGATCGTGTTCGGGGCTGTGGTGCGCCATGAATTCCTTGTCGCGCCGGATGCCGGCCTCGATGAAGTCCTCTGCGGTCTCCTTGAAGATCGGCCGGCGCTCTTCAGTGTAGGTTTGCAAGAGCGCGTCGCTGCCCCAGCCCTTGAGTTTGGCGGCGAGCTTCCAGCCAAGATTGACCACGTCGTCGAGGCCGTTGTTGAGCCCATAGGCGCCATAGGGCGGATGCGAATGTGCGGCGTCGCCGGCAATGAAGATGCGTCCGATCTGATATTTCTCGGCGACCGCGATGCGCAGATCCCAGAAGCCGACATAGTCGAAATCGGCGGCGAATTTGAAGCCGGCCGCCTTCTCTAAGAGCCCGTGGAAATCGTAATTCTCCCGCGTCGTATCGGCCGGCACCGGCGAATGAAAGAACCAGCTTTCGCCGACATCGACCCGGCCGAAGAACTGCCAATAGCCTTTGAGGTCGGGGTGGAGCACGCGATAGGTCGAGCGCGGCGGAAAGCGTTCGAGCTTCTCGTGCAATTCGCGCGAGCGGAACAGCGCCAGCACCATCAGTTCTTCGAAATTGGCGCCGGCGCGTTCGATGCCGGCCTGGTTGCGCACGGTGGAGTGGCCGCCGTCGCAGCCGATCACATAATCGGCTTCCACGATCTCGCGGCCAGATCCGCCTTCCTCGACGCAGGCGACGCGCACGCCGTTGCCGTCTTGCGTGATGGTCTCCGCCATCCAGCCGAACCGCGCCTCGACGTCGGGCAGCTGCGCCATTCTTTTGCGCAGCACATATTCGCCCTGATATTGCGGCAGCCGCTCATTGTCCTGGAAATAATAGGAATTGACGATCTCGCGCAGCGGCGGCGCGTACCAGTATTTGTTGTTGAGGTCATGATAGGCGACGATGCCGCTCATCGGATAAGACGGCGGCAGCATGCGTGCGGCTTTCAGCTCCTCGGCGACACCCCAGAAATAAAAGTGCTCGGCGGAGCGCTGCGTCAGGTTCTGGCCTTTGGGGATGCGCTGCGGCTCGAGCCTGCGCTCGACCACGCCGCAGGAAATACCGCGCTGGCCGAGCTCGACTGCAAGTGCAATGCCGACGGGACCACCGCCGACGATGACGACCTGATAGTGCTTCTTCATTTCACTTTTCTTGCTTGAGGGGTTCGCTGAATAGCTTGCGCCGGTTACTGCCGCACCAGCAGAACCGGAGTGGAGGATTCGGGCACGCGCTGCCAGGTATTGGCGTCGTTTTGCTCGAACTGCCAAGTCTGCCCGTTCGGCGAAATCAGCATCAATTCGCCTTCGTCCATGCGCCAGCCGGTGGGGCTGAAGCGCATGACCGAGGCATCACAGCCCGGCTTGACCTTGAGCGCCAGGACATCGCCGACCAGTGAATTGTTCGCCAGCGTTAGTATACAGATCGGCTTGCCGGCGCCGCGCGTGACCGCCCAGTCGCCGGCGACGTCGCTTGCCGAAAGCTGCGGCGCCGAAGTCGCCGCCTGCAAGATGTAACGGCCCTCTTCCGGCGTGAAGCCGTCATACATGCCGGTCTCGACTTCCGACAAATCCACCACTGAATTGCCGCTGGCGTCGAGGAGACGGAGGCTACCGAAATTGTCGACCGACCAGGCGACCATGTTTTTGGTCGAAGGAAACAGGCTTGGGCAGTTCTTGTCGATATCGAGCTTGTAGCCGTTCGGGGCCGTATCGGCACGGAAGTTGAAATGGCAGATCTTGTCGTGGTCGGCGTTGGAGAATTCCCAGGCGCCAATCATGTTGTGAACGGGATCGCCTGCGGAATTCTGCGGCGCGGCCGCGTCCGGCGGCGCGCTCGGCGCGGCATTTTGTGCGTCTTGCTGCGGGTTTTGCGCAACAGCCGAGCCGACAAACAGGCTCGCCGCAATCGTCATCACAATAATACCAAAGCGATACATGTGGAACTCTGCCGAACCGCTCACAATGGACTAAACGCTAGCATGCAAGCACCGCGCCGTCATGCCGAAGCCGGGCATGACAGGAGCGCGGACGCGTCGGGTTCCTCGGCTTTTCCAAGCCTAGTTTTTCCAAGCTCGCCATGGCGTTTCCGCAACCGGCGTCAGCGGCGGCTTGCCGGCGGCCCAGGCGGCGATGTTGTCGACGACAAGCTGATCCATCTTGTCGCGCGTGTGGACCGAGGCCGATCCGACATGGGGCAAGAGCACCACATTGTCCATCGCGATCAATTCCGCCGGCACCTGCGGTTCTTTGGCAAACACATCAAGCCCTGCCGCCAGGATGTGGTTGTCCGCAAGCGCCTTGATCAGGGCCGGCTCGTCGATCACCGAGCCGCGCGCCATGTTGATGACAATGCCGTCCGGCCCAAGTGCGTCGAGTACCTCGGCATTGATCATGTTCTGCGTTGATGCGCCGCCCGGCACGATCACCATCAGCGTATCGACATCGCGCGCCATGTCGATCAGGTTCGGGTAGTGGCGATAGGCAAGTTCAGGCCGCTTCGTGCGCGTGTGATAGACGACCGGCACGCCGAAAGCGACGAGCCGCCGGGCAATGGCCTGGCCGATTGCACCCATGCCGACTATGCCGACCTTGCGGTTGCGCAACGTCGCTTTGGTCAGATGAAAGCTTTTCTCCGGCCATTTGCCGGCGCGCAGATAGCGCTCCGCCTGCGGCAGTTCGCGTACGGTGCAGAGCAGGAGCCCGAGCGCGGTGTCCGCCACCTCTTCGGTGAGCACTTCTGGCGTGTTGGTGACCGTGATGCCGTGCGCGCCGGCCCATTTGGCGTCGATATGGTCATAGCCGACGCCGAAGCTCGATACGATCTGAAGTTTTGGGAAGCGTGACAGGAACGCCTCGGAAAGTTTCTCAACGGGGACGCAAATCGCGATCGCGCTTACACCGGCATTGGCTGCGTAGAACGCTTGGCGATCCTTGGCTTCCGCCGCCTTATGAACGGTACAAACCGCTTCAAGGCCGCGCACGACGAGGGGCTTGAGCGGGCCAATCAACACGATGTCCGGCTTTGCGGCCATGCTGCATCCCTACACCAAGAGGCTCACTGGCTGTTCGATCAGAGTTTTAATGGCGGCGAGGAGTTCCGCGCCAAGCGCGCCGTCGAGCACGCGGTGGTCGCAGGACAGCGTGATGCTGATCATGCTGGCGAACGCCACGCCGCCGTCTTCCTTTTCGACCGCCTGCCGCCGCGCTGCGCCGACCGCAAGGATGGTCGCGTGCGGTGGATTGATGATAGCGGTAAACTCCCGCACGCTATGCATGCCGAGATTGGAAATCGCCGACGAACCGCCTTGATATTCGTTTGGCTGCAGCTTTTTGTTGCGGGCGCGCGCCGACAGGTCTTTCACCTCGGCGGAGAGGGCGCGCAGCGATTTTGCCTCGGCATTGCGGACGACCGGCGTGATCAGGCCGCCGTCGAGCGCCACCGCGATGCCGATATCGGAATGCTTGAAGCGGAGGATCCGATCGCCGGCCCAGATCGCATTCGCCGACGGCACGCGCTGCAGCGCCAGCGCCAGCGCGCGAATGATGAAATCGTTGACCGAGATTTTGAACGCCGCATTGCCGTCTTTATCTTTCGGCGCCGCGCTATTGGCCTCCTCGCGCAAAGCGATCAGGCGGTCGGCGAGGACATCGGTCATCAGATAGAAATGCGGCACCGCCGCCGCTTGCGTCAGCCGTGTCGCGATGGTCTTGCGCATGCCGTCGAGCGGCACTTCCTCGTAGCTGCCGGGCGCATAGAGCGCCTTGATCTCCGCTGCGCTTGGGCCCTCCGCGACAGCACCGCGTGACGGCCGCGGCGCATCCTGAATGTCGCGCGCGACAATGCGGCCGTGCGGCCCAGAGCCGCGCAGCCGCGAAAGATCGATGCCCGCTTCGCCGGCGAGCCGGCGCGCCAGCGGGGTGACGAAAGTACCGCCGGGAAGCTGCGCCGGGCCGAAATTGCGATCGGGCGTGCGCACTTCAAAGAAGGGATCAAGCTTGACCGCCGGCTGCCGCGATGGCGCGGCCGCCGTCACCGGCGCTGCGGCAGCGGGCACCGCAGGCGCGGCCGGTTTTGCCAGCGGAGCTTTAGCCGCAGCAGCTGCCGGGGGTGCACTTGCCGAAGCGCCCGAACCGTCGGCGATGACGCCGACCACGGCGCCAACTGGCGCGACCTCGCCCTCGGCCACGCGGATTTCGCTTAAGGTTCCGGTCACGGTCGACGGCACTTCCATCGACACTTTGTCGGTCTCGATCTCGAACAGATTGTCACCGGGCTTCACGGCCTCGCCGGCCGACTTGAACCATTTGGTGATTTTGCCCTCGGCGACTGTCTCGCCGAGTTGCGGCATCAGCACGTCCATCTTCTCACAATCCCCGAAGCCGCTTCACGCGATTTTTTCCCAGGTGACTTCCATCGTCGAATTCGGTGGCCGTAGCACCAGGCGATTGCCGACAAACTCATAGCGGCGGACGAGATCGCCGCTGTCGCCGGGCTGGATACTGTCGAGGCGATGATGCGTGACAGTGCCGGCCTTCTCGTCGACCGTATAGGTACCGAAATAGGCGATGTAATCGGTGAGCGCGATCCTGGCTTCCTCCGCGGTCATCACCGCGCCGTCGCGCGCGCGCTTTATGTCGGGGGCGACCTGCACCGACATCTCACCGTGCGGGCCGTAATAAATCATGCCCTTTGGGTTCGCGCCGCGGTCCCAGTTGCCGCCGTTGATGCGGGTGCCGACATAACGCCAGGCGCCGAGCAGCTTCTTGGCGACTTCGCCTTCACTCATGACACACTCATCTCGCGAGCCTTACCACGTCACCGAGATGTATTGGGTCTCGGTGAATTCCATCAGGCCTTCATGCGCGCCTTCACGGCCGAGGCCGGATTGCTTGACGCCGCCGAAAGGCGCGGCGGGATCGGAGACAAGGCCGCGATTGAGCCCGATCATGCCGAATTCGAGCTTCTCCGAGACGCGCATGCCGCGGCTCAGATCCTTGGTGTAGAGGTAGGCGACGAGACCATATTCAGTGTCGTTGGCGCGCGCGATCACTTCGTCGTCCGACTTGAACGTCTGCAGCGAGGCTACGGGTCCGAAAATTTCCTCGCTGAGCATTTTCGAATCGTTGGCCACGTTGGCAAGCACGGTCGCCGGATAAAAGAAGCCAGGTCCGCCCGGTGTCTTGCCGCCGGTGAGCACTTTGGCGCCTTTGGCCACCGCGTCGTCGACAAGCTCGATCACCTTGTCGCGGCCCTCTTTATTGACCAGCGGGCCGAGCGCCACGCCGTCGTCGAGGCCGTTGCCCATTTTCAGGCCGGCCATTTTGGCCGTGAGCTTTTTGGCGAATTCGTCATGCACCTTTTCGTGCACATAGAAGCGGTTCGCGGCGGTGCAGGCTTCGCCCATATTGCGCATCTTGGCGATCATCGCGCCGTCGATGGCGGCGTCGATATCGGCGTCCTCGAACACGATGAAGGGCGCATTGCCGCCGAGCTCCATGGCCGGCTTGATGATATTGTCCGCGGCCTCGTGCAGAAGTTTCCGGCCCACTTCGGTCGATCCGGTGAACGACACCACGCGCACGCGCGGATCGTGCAGCATCGCGCTCACGACCTTGCCCGACGAGCGCGAGGGAATGACATTGACGACGCCCGCCGGCACGCCGGCTTCTTCAAGAATCGGCATCAGCGCCAGCATGGTGAGCGGCGTATCGGAGGCGGGCTTGAGCACCACCGGGCAGCCGGCGGCAAGCGCCGGGCCGATCTTGCGCGTCGCCATGGCGGCCGGGAAATTCCACGGCGTGACGAGAACGGCGATGCCGGCCGGCTTGTGATGGACGAAAATGCGCGCGCCGGTCGACGGCCCCACCGAATTCTGGCCGACATTGCGCACCGCCTCTTCGGCATACCAGCGGAAGAATTCCGCCGCATAAGCGACCTCGCCGCGCGAGTCCGACAGCGCCTTGCCGTTCTCGATGGTGATGAGCTTGGCGAGCCTTTCGGCGTCGCGCATGATCAGTTCGTAGGATCTGCGCAAAATCTCGCCCCGTTCCCGGGGTTTTTTGGCGGCCCAGGCCGGAAAGGCGGAGCTCGCGGCGTCGATGGCGGCCTTGGCGTCATCGACCGTGGCGCTGGCGACCGAGGCGACTTTGTTTTCGGTCGCCGGATCGATCACGTCGAAACGCGCGCCGTCGGACGCTTTGCGCCATTGGCCGCCGATCCACAGATCGGTCGGCACATTGGCGAGAAGATTGTCGTACATCGCCATGGTGTCATCCATCCCTTGCCGTTTTCATTCGCTCATTCCGGCGCCAGCGGGAATCCAGCAATTCCGCGTAAAAAGACTGGGTCCCCGCTTTCGCGAAGATGAGTGGAAATACCTAACTCTCCAGCGAACGGCGCACCCGCTCGGCGATCCGATCAACGCTCGGCAGCGCCAGATCTTCCAGAACATCCGCCGCCGGCAGCGGAATGTGCGGCGTGGTGATGCGCACTGGCGGGCCGTCGAGATCGTAGAACGCTTCGTCGGCGGCGATGGAGACGATCTCCGCGCCCCAGCCGCACAGCCGCGGGTTCTCTTCCACGGTGAACAGCCGGTGGGTGCGCGCTACCGAACCAAGAATGGTCTGGGTGTCGAGCGGCACCAGCGAGCGCACGTCGATCACTTCGCAATCGATGCCGTGCTCGTTCTTGAGCTTTTCGGCGGCCGCAAGCGCGCGCGGCACCATCAGCGCCAGCGCGAGAATTGTGGCGTCCTTGCCCGGCCGCACGATGCTTGCGGTGCCGAGCCGGTCGACGATCTCGCCATCGGGCACTTCGCCTTTGGTGGCATAGAGCGACTTATGTTCAAGAAAGATCACCGGATCGGGATCGCGCACTGATGCTGCGAGAAGCCCGATGACATCGCGCGGCGATGATGGCGCGACAACCTTCAAGCCCGGAATCATCATGCACCAGTTCTCGACGCTTTGCGAATGCTGCGCGCCGAAGCGGGAACCCGCGCCATTGCCGGTGCGTATGACCAACGGGCATTTGACTTGACCATTCGACATGTAGCGGCTTTTCGGAAATTCGTTGGCGATATAGTCGAAGCACACCGCGAAAAAGTCCGAGAACATGATTTCGGCGATCGGCTTCAGGCCGGTCATCGCTGCGCCCATGGCGGCGCCCATGATCGCCTGTTCCGAAATCGGCGTGTCGCGCACGCGCAGCGGTCCGAACTGCTCGTAAAGGCCCACCGTCGCCTTGAACACGCCACCGGCTTTGGCAACGTCCTCGCCGAGGAAGACGACATCGGGGTCGCGCGTCATTTCCTGCGCGATGCCGCGGATGACGGCGTCGCGATAGGTCAGTTCCGCCATGCGAAGCCTCCGTCGGCGTAAACGTCGGTGGTGAGGATATCGGCCGGCGGCATCGGCGCCGCCTTGCATTTCTCCGTCGCATCGTCGACCTGCTGCTTCACTTCGGCGTCGATGCGAGCGATGACCTCGTCCTTGATGCCGAACTGCTTGAGCCGTTCGCGATAGATTTTGATCGGATCGCGCTGTTTCCATTTCTCGAGCTCGCCCTCCGGCCGGTATTTGGCGGGGTCGGCGCGCGAATGGCCGCTGTAGCGATAGGTGAGGCACTCGATCAAAGACGGCCCGCCACCGGCGCGCGCTTTTTCGTAGGCCGCGCTCGCGGTGCGATAGACGGCATCGGCGTCGTTGCCGTCGATGATGATGCTCGGCAGCCCGTAAGCCGAGGCGCGGTCGGCGGCCGGATTTTTTACCGCCGTCACGTCGCTGATCGGCGTATATTCCATGTAGAGATTGTTCTCGCAGATGAAGATCACCGGCAGCTTCCACACCGCCGCGAAATTCAGCGCTTCATGAAACGCGCCGATATTGGTGGTGCCGTCGCCGAAGAAGCACACCGACACATCTTTCTGTCCCTTGTATTGTGCGCGCCAAGCCGCGCCGCAGGCGATCGGCAAATGCGCGCCGATAATGGCATAGGACCCCATCACGCCGTGATCGACCGAGGTCAGATGCATCGAGCCGCCTTTGCCGCGCATCAATCCGTTGTCGCGCTGCATCAGCTCGCCGAGTACCTGTTCGATCGGCACGCCGCGAGCGAGCGTGTGGGCATGGCCGCGATAGGTGCAGAACGACAGATCGCCGGGCTTCATGGCGGCGGCGCAGCCGGCGGCGACGGCCTCCTGGCCAAGCGATAGATGACTGGTGCCCTTCACCAGATTCTGCAGGAACAGATCGAAAGCGCGCTGCTCGGCCTCTCTGATTTCGACCTGGATGCGATACATCCGCAGCCGCGTCTCCTCGCCGATATCGTCATTGAGGCTTGCGTTCGGGGCGAGCGCGCGGTCTTCGAGCTTGGCCATGGAATGAGTATCCGGAATATCCTTGGGACGGCCCCCTTATTTCCAGGGGAAGGCCGCAACTTAGCGCCAGTTGCGAAGCCGAGGCAATGTCATTCCCGGCAACCCCAAAGACCTGGCGGCGCATGGTGAAGAGCCGCCTTCCGACGGTTGGAAAGTGGGCAAGGATTATCGCGATTTCACCCGCCCGGCTGCTTGCGCGCCGGAGCCCAAGTTCCTAGGTGACTGCTGGCTTGAATGGGTGGCTATTATAGGCGCTGTAGACGGCGTCTGACACGATACCCGACGCGACCATAGCTGACACGAGCGCCTCATACGGGCGGGAGATTTCGATGAGCCAACAACCGGCCCAGCCGAGACTGGAATCGCGCAATCCGCGGGATTACGTCCATCGCTTCTTCGGCGGCCCGCCGCTCCAGGTGATCGGTCGGCTTATTCTGTTGTCGATCCTGGTCGGCGTCATTCTCGCCGCCATCGGGCTCGATCCGTGGAACATCATCGAGTCCGTCCAGCGGCTGCTGCAGCACGTCTGGGATCTGGGCTTCGACACCGTGCGCTGGCTGTGGCGCTATTTCCTGCTTGGCGCAGTGATCGTCGTACCGATCTGGCTGTTGACGCGGGTCGCTAAGACGCCGCACGGGCTCTGAATAGGTGGCCTTAAACAAAAAGCGCGGGTTTTGGCCCGCGCTGCTTGTTTGTCGGCTGACGGGTCGACTGAGCTGTCGGCTTATTCTTCGCTCGGACCACCCTGCGGTCCGCCGTCGCCGGGCACCGAGTGATCCATGGCGTGGTCGCGTGGGCCGTTGCCGCGATGTCGCCGGCGCCGCCGGTGCAGCGGAAAGCGGTCGGGCGCGCCGCCGTCATATCCATTCCCATTCTGGCCATTTTGACCGTTCTGGCCGTTGCCGCCTTGGCTGTGTTGCGCGGCAGGCTGCGGCTGGCCGCCGGTAATGAACGACGGCAAACGCTCGACGTCGCCATCGTTGTCCGGCTGAACGTGCTGCGGACGTTGCTGATAGTGTTGCTGCGGCGGCTGCTGTTGTTGCGGCTGAAACTGCTGCGGCTGGTGCTGCTGCTCGCGCGGATAAAACGGCTGCGGCTGCGGCGCGAAGGGCTCACCGCCCATGCCCGGCTGATCGCCCTCGCCGTCATCGTAGTCGTCATCCGACGCATTGCCGCGCGCGTCGCCCTGTTGCTGGTAATAGGGCTGCGTCTGGCGCAGCTGTTCCTGCGCGGCGGCGATCAGGCGAAAATAATGTTCGGCATGCTGATAATAATTTTCGGAGGCGATGGGATCGCCGGAACTTTGCGCGTCGCGTGCGAGCTGAAGATATTTCTCGGCGATGTGAGAGGCGGTCCCGCGAATTTTCACGTCCTGCCCGTTGGACTCGTACATTCGCGACAGTGGATTCTGATGATGCCCACCCTTACGGTTACGACCGCGCATGCGCTTATTTTGACCGTTTCTCATGGTTTGCTGTTCCGCAATCCCCTTGACCTGCAACGGCACTGACGCCGCTGCTTCTCTTCACCAGATTTCAAATCGCGGCCTATTCCCAAAGCGGAATGACCCAAACTCGGCATGCCGTCTGGCCCGGCGCTGCACGAAGATAAATCGCCGTAACTTGCGCCTAACCTGCCGCCCTAATTCGCGCCCCGCGTGAACCTTCACGAACCCTCAGCAAACTGTGCCGCAATAAAGTCCCGCTGGCCGCGGCCTCGCTAGCGATATGGCAAACCTCTACGCCATGCGCGCGACCATGAAAGTAATCCGCGCCAACCGGTAGGTAGTTTACTGTCTGAACTTTCGAGGTCTGAATCTCGCGATCTCGTATGCCGACCGATGCGGCTTTCGATATCCAGCTTTCGCTTGCTCTTAGCGTTCGCTTGCCAGCATCCGCTTTGTATATCTGCTCTGCGCTGCGAACCTCTAGGGGCCAACCTTTTAGGAGCCTTGCTCCTTAAGATTTGCGCTCGGGCTTCCGGGGCAACGCGGCACCCTCATTGGGCCGACTCCGTGAAGCGCAAGCTAGTAGGTTCCGGCCGACATTCCAAGTGTTTTTTGCCGGGCCACCCGCGCTTTTTTGCCGGGGCTCAACACCCTCGATCTGCTACAGGTTTGCCCCAAATTCCGGGCCCTTTTTTGCTGCGACTTTTGCGGCAATGAGGGCGCGCGGGACCCCATGGAGATCGGGACGGGGCGGCGACGGTACAAGGCCTGCGGCGGCAAATATTGTGGCGACGGGTTCCGCCTGGCCGGCCCCAATTTCCACGACCACGGCGCCATCGGGCGTCAGCAGTTCCGCCGCCGCCGCGGCGATCGCCCGATAGAAATTCAGTCCGTCCGCGCCGCCGTCGAGCGCCAGCCGCGGATCAAATAGGCGCACTTCCGGCGCCAGCGTCGCGATGTCGCTTGAGGCAATATAGGGCGGATTGGCGACGATCAGATCGAACGGTCCGCGCAGCGCCGCCGCCAGATCGCAAGCGACGAATGCCACGTTGCTTTGCCCAAGCCGAACCGCATTGTCGCGCGCTACGGCAAGCGCGCGCGGATTGATATCGCTGCCGATTCCATGCGCGTTTTTCAGTTCGCTCAAGAGTGCGAGCAGAATGGCGCCCGAGCCGGTTCCGAGATCGACAATACGCAAGGCGCGCGCGCGCGCGCGCGCGCCGCGACGATCGATAGCGGCGAGCGCCGCCTCGACAACCGTCTCCGTCTCCGGTCGCGGCACCAAAGTCGCGTCATCGATGCGCAGATCGAGACTCCAAAACTCCTTCGTTCCGACGATGCGCGCGACCGGTTCGTGGGCGAGGCGGCGCTCCACGAGCACGGCGATCGCGCTATCTTCGTCGGCAGACAGTACGCGCTCGGCAGCCGCCAATAGTGCCGCATGATCGAGGCCGAGCGCGTGGCCGACAAGAATGCGCGCGTCGAGCTGCGGCGAATCAAGACCGGCCGCCGCGAACTTTTCGGCGAGCGCCCGTCGCGCCGCGTCGAGGGTGCGCGCGGATGGTTTCGCCCCATGCCGCATCGTTCGCGATACTGCAGCGTCGGCCTGCATCAGGCGTCCTCCGCCGCAAGCTGCTCCGCTTGGTAATGGGCGACCAGCGCATCGATGATCTCGCCCAAAGCCTCGCCTTCCATCACTTGCGGCAGTTTATAGAGCGTCAGGTTGATACGGTGTTCGGTGACGCGGGCTTGCGGATAATTGTAGGTGCGGATGCGCTCGGAGCGGTCGCCGCTGCCAACTTGGCCGCGACGCTCCGCGGCCCGCGCGGTGTCCTGCTTCTGCCGCTCCAGATCGTAGAGGCGCGTGCGTAAAACGGCCATCGCCTTGTATCGGTTCTTATGCTGTGAGCGCGCGTCCTGCATCACCACGACGATGCCGGAGGGGATGTGCGTGATGCGCACCGCCGATTCGGTCTTGTTGACGTGCTGGCCGCCGGCACCGCCGGCGCGCATTGTATCGATCCTGAGATCGGTCTCGTTGATATCGGCGTCGACCTCTTCCGCCTCGGGCAGAACAGCGACCGTCGCAGCGGACGTATGAATGCGCCCAGAAGCTTCGGTATCGGGGACGCGCTGCACCCGGTGCACGCCGGATTCGTATTTCAGCTTGGCGAAGGCGCCGCGCCCGGCAATCTCGGCGACGATCTCCTTATAGCCACCCATCGTACCTTCGCTCGCGGCCACGACTTCGACTTTCCAGCCTTGGAGGGCCGCGTAGCGCTCATACATGCGGAACAAGTTGCCGGCGAACAGAGAAGCTTCGTCGCCGCCGGTGCCGGCCCGGATTTCAAGAATGACGTTGCGCTCGTCCATGGCGTCTTTGGGCAACAGCGCGATCCGCAACCGCTGTTCAAGCGCTATGCGGCGAATTTCGAGCTCAGGCTTTTCCGATTCGGCGATCGACCGCATCTCGGCATCGGTCGCGGGGTCGGCGATCAAGCCGGTCAGGTCGCCGAGCTCGCGCTGCGCCGCGCGATAGGATTTCACCGCATCGACTACGGGCGCGAGTTCTGCGAATTCGCGCGACAGCTTGACATAGGTCTCGGGCGGCAGCACCGACGAGAGTTCGCGTTCCAGCAGCGCATGCCGGGCGACCAAAGCATTGAGTTTTTGATCAGGTAGCATCGTTTCTCTTAAGTGCCCGGCTTCTCCGCCGGACGCCCGACTTTCAGGTATGACGTTCTGTACTAAAGCTGCAAGCCGTTACTGGCGGCGAATTTTTCCAGCTGCTCGCGGATCGGCGCGCCGCGGCTCGGCTTCTCGATCAATGGGCAGAGAAAAGCGGCAGCCTTGCGGCTATCGACATCGAGCAGCATAGCCTTGACCGGCCCGACCGCCGACGGCGTCAGCGACAGCGAACGATAGCCGATGGCGATGAGCGCGAGTGCCCCGATCGGATGCGAGGCCATTTCGCCGCACACCGTGGCCGGCTTCTGATGCTCGCGTGCCTTATCGGCAATATCCTTCAACGCACGCAAGATTGGCGCTGATATCGCGTCGAACCGGTTCGACACCCGCGGATTGCCGCGGTCGATGGCATAGAGGAATTGGACCAAATCGTTGGAGCCGACCGAGAGGAAATCGACGCGGTCCAGCAATTCGTCGAGCTGATAGAGCAGCGACGGCACTTCGACCATGCTGCCGACCTCGACCTGATCGGGCAGCTTGTGGCCGTGGCGGCGCAGATGGGTCAATTCGCGCTCGACCAATTCCTTGGCCTGATCGAATTCCTGCACGGTCGAGATCATCGGGAACATGATCTTCAAGGCGCGGCTGCCCGCCGCCCGCAAGAGCGCGCGAATTTGCGTGCGCAACAGGCCGGGCCGGTCGAGCCCAAGCCGGATGGCCCGCCAGCCGAGCGCCGGGTTTTCTTCCTCGACATTACGCATATAGGGCAGCACCTTGTCGCCGCCGATGTCGAGGGTACGGAAGGTCACCGGCTTGTCGCCGGCGGCGTCGAGCACGGCGCGGTACAGCGAATATTGCTCGGTGGTGCGCGGGAAGCTCGGCGCGACCATGAATTGCAGCTCGGTGCGGAACAGGCCGATGCCGCCGGCGCCAGTGTCTTCTATATGCGGCAGGTCGACGCTCAATCCGGCATTGATCATCAGCTTGATTTCCTCGCCGTCTCTGGTGACGCAAGGCTTGTCGCGCAGCGCCAGATATTGCTGCTGGCGCCGGGCCCGCAGCCGCACCCGTTCGGCATAGGCCGCTTCCATGTCGGGCAGCGGGCGGATATGCAGGTCGCCGGTCGAACCGTCGACGATGACGGCGTCGCCCGGGTCGACGATGCCGGTGGCATTGTCGATCTCACCGATCGCGGGAATGCCGAGCGCGCGCGCGATGATGGCGACATGCGAATGCGGGCCGCCTTCTTCGAGGATCAGGCCGCGCAGCCGCTTGCGGTCGTAATCAAGGAGCGCCGCCGGGCCCATCGAGCGGGCGACGAGGATGGCGTTTTCCGGCAGGCTCTCGCGCGACGGCGCGTGATCGCGCCCGGTGAGCTGGCGCATCAGCCGGTTGGCGAGATCGTCGAGATCGTGCAGGCGCTCGCGCAGATAGGGATCGGTCTGCCGCAACATTCGGGCGCGGATATCGGACTGCACGCGCTCGACCGCGGCCTCCGCGGTAAGGCCGGTCATTACCGCCTCTTCGAGCTTGTGCACCCAGCCGCGGTCGTAGGCGAACAGGCGATAGGCTTCGAGCACTTCGCGGTGCTCGCCGCCTTCGACGACGTCGCCGTGTTCAAGCAATTCATCGAGACTAGAGCGCAGCGTCTCCACTGCCGCCCGCAGATGCTCGAGCTCCTTGGGCACATCGTCGGCAATGAAATTGGTGACCACCACGCGCGGCTCGTGCAGCACGACATGGCCGAGCGCGATGCCTTCGCTCAGCCCTGAGCCTTTGACGTGAACCGAGCGGCGTGCCGCGGGTTCGGCGCCGGGCGGCGCCAGCGCCGACAGCTCGCCCGAGGCGATCATCTCCGCCATCACCATGGCGGTGGTCTGCAGCGCCTCGACCTCTTCCTCCGAGTAGGTACGCCGGGCGCGGTTCTGCACCACCAGGACGCCGAGCGTATTGCCGGCGCGCAAGATCGGCACGCCGAGGAAGGAGTGGTAGATTTCCTCGCCGGTTTCCGGCCGGTAGGAGTAGGCCGGATGGGTCTGGGCGTTCGACAGGTTGATTGCGCTGGCCTGGCTCGCCACCAGGCCGACCAGGCCTTCGTCCGACTTCATCACCGTGTGGTGAACGGCGTCGCGATTGAGGCCCTCGGTGGCATAGAGTTCCAGCGTCGCGTCGACGCGCAGCACATAGACGGAGCAGACCTCCGCAACCATGTTGGCGGCGATCAGCACCACGATCTTGTCCAGGCGTTCCTGCGCGCTGACCGGCTCCGCCATTACTTCGCGAAGCCTTCGCAACAGCACGCGCGGACCGCCGAGCGCGCCTCGCATGCGTGAGGTCCCTCGGGCGTGGCCGTGACCGGAGCGAAGCCCTTGCCGCGCCGGCCTCATTCAAAGAGGAGTTCGCCTGGGTCCCGGACCACGGCGAGTATCCCTCAGCCTATATCGAATGCGGCATGCAAACCGCAAGCCAGAGACAGACTTATGACCATTATGCTGACGGCAAAACCGCTCGCTGCTTTTGTGCGTTGCAGCGAGATATGGCGAGGATGCCAGGTTTTATGCGGCGGTTTTATCCAGCCCGTAGAGCGAATGCAGCGTGCGGACTGCAAGTTCGGTAAAGGCCGCGTCAATCAGGAGAGAGAATTTTATCTCTGAGGTGGTGATGGCGCGGATATTGATTGAGCGCTCCGCGAGCGCACTGAACGCCTGTGCCGCCACGCCGGCATGGCTGCGCATGCCGATGCCGATGACTGACACCTTGGCGACATCGGTGGCGCCGTCGAGCCGGGCATAGCCGATCGCCTTTTTCGCCTTGGCGATGACGTCGAGCGCGCGCTGATAGTCCGAGGCCGGCACGGTGAAGGTGAGGTCGGTAGTCTTGCCGTCGGCAGAGACGTTCTGGACGATCATGTCGACATTCATATTGGCGTCGGCCAGCGGCCCGAAAATCGCCGCCGCAACCCCCGGCTTGTCTTGAACCTGGCGAATCGAGATTTGCGCCTCGTCGCGCGAGAAGGCGATGCCGGTGACGGTTTGCTGTTCCATGATCTCACTCTCGTCGCAGATCAGTGTTCCCGGCGGATTGCCGTGTGGATTGATCGCTTCCGGTTTGTCAAAGCTCGAACGCACGAAGATGCGCACATTGTGCACCATGCCGAGCTCGACCGAGCGCACCTGCAGCACCTTGGCGCCGAGCGACGCGAGCTCCAGCATTTCCTCGAAGGCGACCTTGTCGAGCCGCTGCGCGCGCGGCACGACGCGCGGGTCGGTGGTGTAGACGCCGTCGACGTCGGTGTAGATGTCGCAACGGTCGGCGCGGATCGCGGCCGCGATCGCGACGGCCGACGTGTCGGAGCCGCCACGGCCGAGTGTGGTGATGCGGCCGGTTTCCTTGAACATGCCCTGGAAGCCGGCGACAACCGCGACTTCCTTGCGCTCCTTGAAGCGCTTGATCAGTTCCTCGCCGTTGACATCCAGGATGCGGGCCGAGCCGTGCGCATTGTCGGTCAGCACCGGAAGCTGCCAGCCCTGCCACGAACGCGCATTGATGCCGATGCCTTCGAGCACGATCGCGAGCAGGCCTGCTGTCACCTGTTCGCCCGACGCGACCACTACATCGTATTCGCGCGCGTCATGGAGCGCCGCCGACTCGCGGCACCATTCGACGAGTTTGTTGGTGCTGCCCGCCATGGCCGAGACCACGACGGCCACTTCATGGCCGGCATCGACCTCGCGCTTGACGTGCTGCGCGACATTGCGGATGCGGTCGATATCGGCGACCGACGTTCCGCCGAATTTCATAACGAGACGAGCCATCGGAGCTATTCGCGGCCATTGAAAAAAGCTGCGCCACTGGTCTCTGCCGGCGCAAAAGGCGCGTATACATAACGGCCGGACTAGCCGCCTGCAACAGCGCGCCTTTTGCCGCTGTTTGGCCTGTCAAACCTCGCTTTATACGCTGTCGGGATTTTGATAAGGGCCATGACCAGGAGCATAACGGGCCACGATCGAAGGCAATTAAATCGTTAATCGCGATGCTTCGGCGGCTCCGCGGCCGGCCGGGCGACGTCGGCGAAGCACGTCGCGGCCGCCATCAGCGAAGACCAGAATGTCACCCACAGAAGTGCAGGAATGACCATTTCTCCTTTGCGGACCGGCCACGCTAAACTCTCGACAATACAACGTCCGAACGCGATCTGCGTTCCATGACTCTCCGGGGCGAGGAAACATGAACGAACAAACAATCGGCATCGTCGGTGGCGGATTGATGGGACACGGCATTGCTTATTTGCTCGCTGCCGTAGGCCACAAGGTTGCCGTCTTCGAGCCGTCGGTCGAACTACGTGCGACGTTGCCGCAGCGCCTCAAGACGATCGCTACGCTTCTCGACGACGATCCGGCCGTGAGCGAGAAAATCTCCGCGCATGAGGCGCTCGCGCCGGCGATGCGAGGCGCTACATTCGTTTTCGAGGCGGCGCCGGAGAAATTGCCGCTCAAGCAGCAACTCTTCGCCGAAGTCGAAAGGCACGTCGCAGCCGATACCGTCCTTGCCAGCAACAGCTCGGCCATTCCTTCAACCGAGATCGGACGGCATCTCGAACATCGCGAACGCGTTCTCGGCACCCATTTCTGGAATCCACCGCATCTGGTTCCTCTGGTCGAAGTCATCCAGAACGAAAAGACCGGCGCAGACGCGGTGCGCAAGACCATGGATCTCTTGCGCGACGCCGGCAAAGTTCCGGTCCATGTGCGCCGCGACGTGCCGGGCTTCATCGGCAATCGCCTGCAGCACGCCATGAAACGCGAGGCGATCGCGCTGGTCGCCTCCGGGGTCTGCGACGCCGAGACCATCGACACCGTGGTGCGCGAAGGCTTCGGTGCGCGTACCGCAGTGCTCGGGCCGATGGAGCAGACCGATCTGGTCGGCGTCGATCTCACGCTCGATATTGCCGAGGTGCTTTACAAAGATCTCGATGCAACGCCCGGGCCGCATCCGCTTCTGCGCGAGAAGGTCAGAGCCGGCAAACTCGGCATGAAGACCGGCGAGGGCCTGCGTCAATGGACGCCCGAACAAGCCGACGCGGTGCGCAGCCGGTTGTCGCGGTTTCTCGCCGAACAGGCCAAGGCGCGACGGAAGGCCGCGACACGCTGATGGCGGCGTGTGCCGGGTGAAATTGCCGGCGAGTTGTTCTTGACCGTTCCAAAAGCGCAGTAGAAGATATTCGCGCCTCGGTTGGGCCGTGTGGCTTCCGGGTTTGCCACATTGTCGGAATGCATGACGCAACGCGTGTCGCGGTGTCGCTGCGGGGGCGGCGATACCGCGTGAAGTGCCTGCTCGAAATGCCGCGCCAATCCGCGGTCCAAGCCCGACAAACTTAGACAAACTTAAAAGACGACGCCGAAATCGGCGAATTAAAATCTGGGAGGAATGCATGTCGAAGTTCACGACTTCGCTACGCCGTCGCACGTTCGTGCAGGCAGGTCTCGCGCTGGGCGCCAGCCAGTTCATCGGCGCACCTTTCATCATCAAGGCGCTCGGCGACGAGCCGGTTAAAATCGGCATGGTCAATCCGCTGACCGGCGTGCTGTCGGCGCTGGCGCAAAGCGAGGTCGACGGCGCCAAATATGCCGAAGCCGAGATCAACAAAAAGGGCGGCATACTCGGCCGTCAGGTCCAGCTTCTGGTCGAGGACTCCGCCAATGACGTCGGCACCGGCGTGCAGAAGACCCGCAAGCTGATCGATCGCGACCAGGTCGCTGTGATCCTGGGCGACGTGAATTCCGGCATCGCCTATGCTATGTCGCAGGTGACTAACGAGAAGAAAGTGTTCCACATCGTGCCGGGCGGCCATACCGACCCGATCACCGGCACAAATTGCAAATGGAACGTCTTCCGCGTCTGCAACACCACTACGATGGATGCCAGCGCCGTGACGCCCGAACTGGTCAAGCGGTTCGGCAAAAAGTGGTTCTTCATCACGCCGGATTACGCTTATGGCCACACGCTGCAGGACGCCTTCATCAAGGCCCTGACCAAGCTCGGCGGCACCTATGACGGCGACATGCTGCCGATCAATAATACCGATTTCTCTGCCACCCTGATCAAAGCCAAGGCCTACAAACCCAACGTGTTGCTCAACAATATGGGCGGGCTGACGCAGATCAACTGCATGAAACAGTTCACGCAATTCGGCATGCAGAAGGAAATGGCGCTCGGCGGCGCGCTGTTCGAACTGGAAAGCATCAAAGGCTGTCCGCCCGACGCGCAGACCGGCTGGTGGACCATGGAATGGTGGTGGAATCAGCCGGACGTGCCGGAAACGGTGAAATTCGTCGCCGATTATCGCGCCGCGACCAACAAGACGCCGTCGGCGCGCGACTGGTTCGGCTATGTGTCGATGCACACGGTGCGGCTCGGCGCCGAACGGGCGAAGTCGCTCGAGGGTCCGAAACTCGCTGCGGCGCTCGAGGACTTCGAATTGCCGCCGGACGTCGCCCTGCAGCCTGGCAAGGTGACCTATCGCGCCGGCGACCACGAATTGATGCCGAATATCTTCGTCGGCGAAGCACATCCGCCGAAGGGAGATGCGAGCGACGTCTTCACGGTGGCGCAACTCGTTCCCGGCGAACAGGCCGCCGGCTCGGTGGCCGATACCGGCTGCGTCATGACCCGACCGACCTAATCCGCCGCACGCGACCTGAAAGGGCAAGTACCTGAAAGGCTGACGGCGGATGGCGCAAGTCATATTGTTCAACGTGACCAATGGGCTGATCATCGGCGCGTTCTACGTGCTGATGGCGCTCGGCCTGTCGCTCATCCTCAATCTCAGCAATGTCATCAATTTCGCCCACGGCAATTTCCTGGCGCTCGGCGGCTATCTTGCCTACACGCTGTCGCCGGCGCTCGGCTATTGGGGCGCGTTGCTGGTTTCGCCGGTGCTGACCGCCCTGATCGGGCTTCTGGTCGAGCGGCTGATGGTTCGGCGCATCTATAATCGCGATCCGGTCTATAGCCTCCTGCTCACATTCGGGCTCGCCTTCGTGATGCAGGATGTGGCGCGTTACATTTGGGGGCCGAACGGCTTGCCGCTCGGCCTGCCTGATCTGTTGGCGCAGCCCATCACCCCGGATCTGTTCTTCATCACCTGGTATCGCGTCTTCATGGTGACGATCGTCATCGTCTCCGTGCTCGGCCTGTTCGCTTTCCTGCGTTACACGCGCATTGGGCTGCGCATCCGCGCCGGCACTTTCGATCTCGAAACTGTGGCGACGCTCGGCATCAATGTGCGCAATTTGCGGACATTCAATTTCGCCGTCGGCTGCATGCTGGCGGGCTTGAGCGGCGTGCTCGCGGCCGGGCAGATCGGGCTCAATCCGAATATGGGTGACGATCTTTTGATGCCGAGCTTCATCGCCATCATCGTCGGCGGCGTCGGCAGCCTGATCGGCACCCTGTTTGGCGGCTTGCTCATCGGCATGGCGGCGGCGCTGACGACCGTGGTTTATCCCTCCGCCAGCGAAGCGGTGATCTACGCGATCCTGATGGCCGTGCTGCTGCTGCGGCCGCGCGGCCTGGTCGGCGAAGAGGGCATGATGTCATGACCACCGCCGTCGTCGCCGGCAAAACTCCGGACAAAGCCGCGGAGAAGGCGCCGGGTGCGGCGGGCGCAATGGCGGGGCGGCGCATCCTCCTGCTCGTCGCCATCTGGGCTGCGCTTGCCACCGCGCCGGTCTGGCTGCCGCTTCTGGGCGGCTATACCGCGCTCGCCGGGCGCGTTCTGGTCTTCGGGCTCGCCGCCATGGGGCTCAATATGCTGTTGGGCTTCACCGGCGTCTTGAGCTTCGGCCACGCCGCCTATTTCGGCCTCGGCGCTTATGGCGCCGGCCTCACGTTGCGTTACCTCGTGCACTCGACCCCGCTCGCCATGCTCGCCGGCACGCTACTTGGCGGTCTCGCCGGAACGCTGTTCGGTCTTCTGATCGTGCGCCGCCGCGGCGTCTATTTCGCCATGTGCACCATCGCCTTCGGGCAGCTTTGGTATTACCTGGCCTATAGCTGGAACAGCTTTACCGGCGGCTTCGATGGGCTGCGCGACTTTCATCGCGCGCCGATCGGATGGGGTGCGCTGCGCCTCGATATCGAGAGCAACGACACCACCTTCTATTTTTTTCTTCTCGCCGTCTTCGCCGCCGCCGTGGCTCTGATGGGCTTCCTGTTGCGCTCGCCGTTCGGCCGCACCTTGGTAGCGATCCGCGAGAACGAGCGCCGCTCGCGGTTCCTCGGCATTCCGGTCGAACAGCACATCTGGCTGTCGTTCTCGATCTCGTGCTTCTTTACCGCGCTGGCCGGCACGCTCTATGCGCTTCTGAACAATTTCGCCGATCCGCTGGCGCTGCATTATTCGCTGTCGGGTTATTTCGTGGTGATGACGGTGATCGGCGGCATGCGCACATTCTGGGGGCCGCTTCTGGGTGCGGCGGTTTTCGTCGTCCTGCAGGACTATATTTCATCGATGACGGTGAACTGGATGTCGTTCATCGGCGTGATTTTCATCCTGGTCGTGCTGTTCTTCCCGCGCGGCCTGCTCGGCACGCGGCGATATGCAGCGAAATAGGCGAGGGTTAGAATTTTGTTTCGCGCATGCCCTTGTCGGAAAACCGGTAACCACTTTTCCGGGACATGCGCTAGACGCGGCCGCGGTTAGGCCGCGCCGCAGCCTTGCGGACTGAACACGCGTTGCGTCGATGGCGGATTTTTCGCCAGCGCTGCCAGCGGCCGGATCGGGCGCGGCGCAAAATTGCCGCCGCAGTTCGGACAGATGCCGTGCAGCCGGCTCTCGACGCAATCGCGGCAGAACGTGCATTCGAAGGTGCAGATCATGGCGTCGGGCGCCGCCGGCGGCAAATCCTTGTCGCAGCATTCGCAGCTCGGGCGCAATTGCAGCATCGGATATCTCCTGCAAAGGTAGTTTTAATACGGCAGTCCCACATAATTCTCCGCGAACGCCGTCTGTGCCGCCCTCGAGCGGAACAGATAATCGAGCTCGGCAAGCTGGAGCTTATGGTCGAACGGATTGTCGGAAATGCGGTGCAGCGTCGTCGTCATCCACCATGAGAACCGCTCCGCTTTCCACACCCGCGCCAGCGCCCGGCTTGAATAGTGATCGAGGCCGTCGTCGGACTTGTCGCGGTAATGCTCGACCAGCGCGCGCCACAAATATTGCACATCGCTCGCCGCGAGGTTGAGGCCTTTGGCTCCGGTCGGCGGCACGATATGGGCGGCGTCGCCGGCGAGAAACAGCCGGCCGAAACGCATCGGCTCGGCGACGAAGCTGCGCAAAGGGGCGATGCTCTTTTCGATTGACGGTCCGGTGACGAGATTGGCGCGCGCTTCCTCATCGAGCCGCGGCTTGAGCGCTTCCCAGAAGCGTTCGTCCGGCCAGGCATCGACATGGTCGTCGAGGCTGCACTGGATGTAATAGCGGCTGCGTGTATGCGAACGCATCGAGCAGAGCGCAAAGCCGCTGCTATGCCGCACATAGATCAATTCGTCGGCGATCGGCGGCGTGTCGGAAAGGATGCCGAGCCAGCCGAACGGATAGACGCGCTCGAATGTCGATATCGCCTGCTGTGGCACGCTCTGCCGGCTGATGCCGTGGAAGCCGTCGCAGCCGGCGATGAAGTCGCACGTGATTTCCTCGGTCTTGCCGTTGGCGTGATAGGTCACGCGCGGCGTCGCGCTCGAAATGTCATGCAGCGCGACGTCATGGGCGGCGTAGATGGTCGGCACGCCGGCCGCGGCGCGGCCATCCATCAGATCTCTGGTGATCTCGGTCTGGCCATAGACCATCACCGACTTGCCGGTCATGTCCTTGAACGAGAGATGATGGCGCTTGCCGTCGACGCACATATAGACGCCGTCATGCACCAGGCCGTCCGCATGCATGCGCTTGCCGACGCCGGCTTCGTCGAGCAGCCCCATCGTGCCCTGTTCGATCACGCCGGCGCGAATGCGGCCAAGCACGTAATCGGCGGTCTGCCGTTCTAGGATGATGTTGTCGATGCCGTGCTTGTGCAGCAGTTGACCGAGCAAGAGCCCGGCCGGACCGGCGCCGATGATGGCGACTTGCGTGCGCATGAGCCCCGGCTTCCCCCTGTTTCGAGATGATGGGCCGCTCCGAAATGCGGCCGGTTACTTATCGTTCACCACGAATTGGCATCTCTTTAGCGCGGCCCGGAACGCGAGAAAAGTCAAGCGGTAAGGGCCGTCGGAGCGCGGAAACGCGGCCATTCGCTAAAATTAGAAATATTTCCTTTCAGGCGATTCAATCAATCTGTTGTTTGCTAACGCAATGCGAGTGATCAAGCGAGGAAGTGCAGAGGCGGCGACGTGGTTTGCGGAGATGGACCGCATGCTGGCCCGTTTGCCCGTGAATTTACCCATGAGGAAGGGCCCCCAGGCTCGGTTGAGCGATCGCGGCGCGACGTCCACCCGTGCCGTCATCGCTTCCTCGTTCTTCATCTTGTTGTTGGCCGCGACCTTGCTGGTCGGCGGTCATGCCGCGATCGATCCGTTTCTGCATCCTGCGTTGGACGCGAACGATCCGCGTGCGGGTGGCGATGTCGTGGTGACCATGCCGGACGGCAAGTTCTGCCGTCACATGTCGTTCGACAATGCGACTGCCAGCATGGTCGAAGGCACGATCGAACCGTGCCGGACCGATATCAGCCGGGACTTCGGCGTTCCGGCAGTCGCGCCTCACGGCGGTTTCGCCTGGGGCACACGCTGAGCGGCAAATCCGCGGCGCGATTGCTTTTCTCCGCAAAATTTTCATCAATATCGGCTATCGACGGCATCCAGCGCTCCGGCTAGGTTGCTGGCGCGTCGTGAAGTCACGGTCCGCTGGGGGCAGAGATAATGTTCATGCCGATGTTCCGTATTATCTGTGTACTGGTAGCGCTCACGGGCGTACTGGTTTACCGCGCCGACACTGTGCTGGCCCAAGGCTCCGACGCCGAGCGTCAAGCCTGCACGCCCGATGCCATGCGATTGTGCGGTGACGCCATCCCGGACGTGGTCAAGGTGACGGCATGCATGAAGGCCAAATATTCTCAATTGAGCGCGCCGTGCCGCGTCGCGATGAGCGGCGGTAAAAAGAGCGGGTCGCATCATTACCGGCGGCATTGCCGGCATTGCTGAACGCGAAGTTTGCGGCTCCATCCACCTCGGCTGCGGCGCGTGGTCGCGCCGCTTGCGCTTGAGTCTTCGAGCCGGACGATGGCATCGCTTGGGCTCGTGGCATGAGACCTTCGGGACATCCATGATTGGGGCGCAGGAGTGAGAATGCCGGCGGCGATACAGCGCACGATGCGTTTGATCCGACAGTGGCTTTGGCTCGGCGCCCTGGCGGGCATGCTGCTGATTGCCGTTCTTGTCGAATCGCGTGCGCAACCGGCGTCCGGCGAAGAGGCGCTCGTCAACGCCGCGCAGAAGGCGCTCGGCGAAGCGCTGCGGGTCGGCGACAAATCGGCGGCGCGCAAACTGCTCTCGCTGCAATTCACTTTCGCCGACGCCGACGGCAGGATTTTCCCGCGCAAAGAGTTCCTCGCCGACCTGAAAAACATTACCTCCCCCGAAGCGGCAACCGACGTGAAAGTGAGTGTCTATGGCTTCGTCGCCATGGTGACGGGCTCGCGCAAATCGGCGCAGGGCAATCCGGTATTTTTTCTCGATATCTGGGCCAAGCAGAAAGGCTCCTGGCGGGCGTTGACGATGCAGGATGTCGTGCTCGGCACCAATGATGCGCAGAAAGCCAAGTCGGAAACGCCGCCCGATACCGAAGCCAAGGCAGACGCCAAACCTTACGAGTGCAAGAATCCCTGCGAGACCATACCTTATCGCGTCCGCTCGCCTGCCGAGCAGGAGGTCATCACGACGTTCCAGGACGTCGTGAAGTCAGCCGTCGCGCACAATGCCGACGAATGGGGCAAGCATATCGCCGACGATTTCATGCTCTATCGGTCGGGCTATCCGCCGGTGCCGAAGGCGGCCAGTGTCGCTACGATCGAAAGCGAGAAAAAGACCAATGCCGCGGTGACGGTGAGCGAGATCGAAACCATGCGGCTTGCGGTTTACGGCGACGGCGCCGCGATGATCACAAACTACGTCTCGCCCGACAATTCGCGGCCGCCCTATCGCGCCGCCAGCGTCTGGGCCAAGCGCAACGGGCAGTGGCAATTGGTGATCGACGTCGAGACCGACGTCAAAGGGTAACGATTAGTTCTGCGGCATCTCGTCAACGCCGAGCTTCTTGGCGAAATCGGCGACCTGCTTGCGCTGTTCCTCGAGCGATTTGGCGAATTCTTCGCCGCTGCCGACATTGAGCATTTGCCCGGTCGTCATCAAGCGATCTTTGATCGTGTCATCGGCGGCGGCTTTGACGTCGGCCGTGATCTTGTCGCGCACCGCCTGCGATATGCCGGTCGGCCCAAAAATGCCGACGAGCCCGTCGACTGTCAGACCCGGAAAGCCGGCTTCCTTCACTGTCGGCAGGTCGGGCAGATTCGGCGCGCGCACAGTATTGGTCACGGCAAGCACCTTGATCTTGCCGGTCTGCAGTTGCGGCCGGACGATGGCGAAAGCCGATTCGTAAAGTTGCACGCGGTTCTCGGCGAGATCGTTGGCGGCGTCGACCGGGTTCTTGTAGGCAATTTTGGCGATATTAAGATTCTGCTCTTGCAGCCAGCCGGCCAGAAGGAAGTCGAGCGCGCCGGTTAGGCCCGCCCAATTGAGTTGGCCGGGTTTCTCCTTGGCCAGCGCCACGAGCTTGGCGAGCGAATCGACATTCAGGGCTGTGGGGACGGAGACCGCCACGAAGGTGTTGGACACCCGCGTGATCGGCACGAGGTCGCTCGGCTTATAGGGCAGATGGTCATGCAGATACGGATGCGCCGTGAACGACGAGGTCGGCGTGAACAGCAGGATATGATCGTCATGCGCCGACACAAAGGCATTGATGGCGACGATGCCATCGCCGCCGGGACGGTTGTCGACGATCACCGGCTGGCCCCAGCGCTGGCTGAGCTTGTCGGCCAGGAGGCGCGCTCCGATATCCGCGCCGCTGCCGGGCCCGAGAGTCAGGATGAGCCGGACCGGCCGCGTCGGCCAGTCGTCAGCGGACGCCGCGGGCGCATTTGCCGCAACGGAGAGGGCGACGATAAGTCCAAGCGCCAGCAGCCAACGCAATCTTAACCGCAACATTTCCGCCCCCATTTCGCCGCTGCGCGGCGCACGTTCTTGGTTTTGAGTTCTTGGTTCTTAGTCTTAGCTTTCAAGTCCGGTCGGCACGTTCTTGTTCTCGCTTTCAAGCTTCATGCCGGCGGCAAGCGCCATGGTCTCGGCCAGCGCCGCAAAATCCTTGGACAGATATTCCTCCGGATTCTTTTGCAGCATGGCGGCCCCGAAATGGCCCTGCAGCACTTCGCGCGTTGCCGCCGTCACCGGCATCGGCACGTCCATTTCGCGGCCGAGCTCGAGCCCGAGATCGAGGTCCTTGCGCAGCAATTCCGGCGTGAATGTCGTGGTCCAGTCGAGATTGACCAGAGCCGGCGACTTATAGGCCGTGAACATCGAGCCCATCACGCCGTTGTTGAGGAAGGCGAGAAAGGCGTGGCGTGGCACGCCCATTTTGTTGGTCAGAAGCGTGATCTCGATCAGGTTCTCGATGACGACGCCAAGCATCACATTGTGCGCGATCTTGCAGACGCGCGCGAGTTCGCCCTCGCCCACGTAAGACACGCCGCGCGGCGCAAACACCTCGACGAGCGGCATCGCGATCTTGCACGCGGCTTCGTCGCCTGAAACGACGGACGACAATTTCCCGGCCTTGATCACCTTGGCATTGCCGCTCACCGGCGCTGCGATGAAATCGGCGCCGAGATCTTTCAACTTGAGCCGGATATTCTTTGATTCATCGACTGCGATCGTCGAGCAGTCGATGATGATCGGCGGGATCTTGCCGCCCTGGCTGCACACGCCGTTCTTGCCATAGAGCACGGCCTCGACATCGGCGCCGGTCGCGACGATGGAGAATAGAACGTCCACCGATTTCAGTTCGGACAGATGATCGACCACCTTGCCGCCGATCTTGGCCAACGGTTCGGCCTTGGCCCGCGTGCGATTCCAGATCGAGACATCGTGGCCCGCCTTGAGCAGGCGCTCGGCCATTGGGAAACCCATGCGGCCCATGCCGATCCAACCGATCTTCAACGCGTTTTTCGTGGCCATTCTTGAACTCCTTGTGCCCAACCCTGTGGCTGCCGGGCTTCTAGCATAGGCCGTGAACACTGCAACGCCCGGGTCTGCAAGGCTGGCGTGAAGGCTGGGGCAACATGGCGGCTTGTAGCCGCACGCGGGGTCGCTCTATCTTTAAAACGATGCAAGATGTCGCAGAACATCGCGATCTCGGCTATGTGCCGGTGGCCGCCGTGGTAGGGAAGGGGTCGGAGCGTTGGCGAAACGCTCTGCGCAACGCATTTCCGTTCATTGTCGCGGGCGGATTGTGGGAGGCCGTCGCGCATCTCGGCTATTTTCCGCCGCGCCTGTTTCCGCCATTGGAGGCCGTCGCCGCAGCTTTCGTGCGGCTGACCGCGAACGGCACGTTGCCGCATCATGCGCTCGATACGCTCCTGCGGCTGACCGCGGGCTTCCTGCTGGCCGCCGTCGTCGGCGTCGGCATCGGCATTGTGATGGGCCGCTCGCGCCGGGCGGAGGATTTCATGCTGCCGGTGATCAGCATCGGCGCGCCGATCCCCGGCCTTGCTTATGCGCCGCTATTTCTGTTGTGGTTCGGGCTCGGCAATGTGTCGTCCGTGCTTCTGGTCGCTTTCGTCTCTGCGTTTCCGATCATCTACAATTCCTGGACCGGCGTGAAAGCGGTCAGAGATATCTGGGTCCGCTCGGCGCAGGCCATGGGCGCGGACAATCGCCGCTTGTTTCGTCACGTTATTCTGCCAGGAGCGCTGCCTTACATTTTGACCGGCTTGCGGCTCGGTCTGGCACAAGCCTGGCGCATCCTGGTCGGCGTCGAAATGCTGGCGGCCGTGCCGTGGGGATTAGGCTGGCTCATTTTCGGCGCACGCGAATTCTTGAACACAGACGTGATGCTCGCGGGGATCGCGGTGATTGCCATCATCGGGATCGCACTCGAGAAACTCGTTTTTCAGCCGCTTGAGCAATTCACCGTCGTGCGCTGGGGCATGATGACATGAACGCGGATCAGGGGATTCTCCAGCGCTATCAGTCGCTGCGGCGCGGCGCGCTTTCGCTGTTGGTCTTGGCGGCGCTCTATGAAGCGGTGGCGCGCAGCGGCTATTTCGCGCCGGCTTTGATGCCGACGCTCGGCACCGTGGCGCAGACGCTGTTCGATTCGATCCGCGACGGCAGCATCTTGGTTCATGCCGGCGTGACGCTTTATCGCGTGGTGGCGGGTTTCGCACTCGCAGTCCTCATCGGCCTGCCGCTTGGCGTGATGATGGGCCGTTTCCGCGCGGTGGAGAATTTCGTGCTGCCGCTGACCAGCGCGCTGATGCCGATCCCGTCGCTCGCCTGGGTGCCGGTGTTCATATTGTGGTTTGGGCTGGGCGACACCGTCACCATCCTGATCGTGTTCTATGCCGCCTTGTTTCCGATGCTGCTCAATACCTGGACCGGCGTGCGCGCGGTCAATCCGATCTGGCTGCGCGCCGCCGGCGCCATGGGCGCCAACGAGCACGCGCTGTTCTGGAAAGTGATCATTCCCGGCGCTTCGCCGTTCATCATTGCGGGCCTGCGGCAATCGTTCCTGCGCGCCTGGGTCGCCGTTATCGGCGCGGAAATGCTGGCGGCGTCGAATTGGGGTCTCGGCTGGGTGATCTTCGACGCCAAGGAATTCCTGAACACCGACGTGATGCTGTCATCGCTGGCCGTCATCGGCCTAATCGGCTTTGTCGCCGAGCGCCTCGTGTTCGGCTCGATCGAGCGCGCCACGATTTACCGCTGGGGCATGGCGCGGGCGGCGAAGAGCTGAGTTCGGGATTTATTCCGACTTGATGTCCGCCGCCTTGATAATCCCCTGGTATTTATTGATCTCGCGCTGAACGAAGGCGGTGAATTGCGGGATCGTCAAAGCCGAAACCTGCGCGCCATCATTCTCCAGCCGCGATTTGATCTCGGGATCGAGCAGCGCCTTGTTGATCTCGGTATTGAGCCGCGCCGCCAAATCCGGCGCGATGCCGTGCGGCGCGAAAAATCCGACCCATAGCGTGAAATCGAAATTGGCGATGCCGGTCGCTTCGGCCACTGTCGGGATATCCGGCGCGGCCGGCGCGCGCATGGCCGACGATACTGCGAGCAATTTCACCTTGCCGCCCTGCGTCAGCGGCACCGCCGCCGGGAAGCCCGGGAAATAAAAGTCGACTTGTCCACCCACTACGTCGTTCAAAGCTGGCGCTGCGCCCTTGTAAGGCACATGCGTCATTTTGTTGTTGAGCTTGAGCTTCAGATATTCGCCGGCGAGATGGCCCGGCGTGCCGACGCCTGCCGAAGCAAAGGTGACGGCCTGATCGGTCGTGCGCAGAAACTTCACGAAATCCGCCATGGCCGAATAGGGCGCGTTGGCGGGAACGACGAGTGCCAGCGGCACGACGCCGGCGAGCGCAAGCGGCTGTAAATCCTTCAGCGGATCGTAGCCGGCGCCTTTCATGAAGAACGGATTGATGGCGATCTCGGGCGTCTGCGCCACCGTCATCATGTAGCCGTCGGGCGTGGCATTGGCGACGTCGCGGGCGCCGAGCGTGCCGCCGGCGCCGGGCCGGTTCTCGACGATCACCGATTGGCCGAAATTGCTTTGCAGCTTGGCGCCGACCAGCCGCGCCACGATGTCGCCGGTGCCGCCCGGCGCGAAATTAACGATCAGATGAATGGGCCGGCTCGGGTAGCTGTCCGGCCAAGCAGGGAGCGTAAGTACGAGCCCGAGCACCAGCGCTGCGCCCACCAGCGCGCGCGCCGGGATCGCGCCGATCGCAGACAGAAATTTCATGGCGTCGTCTCCCCCTGTTCGCGACCTTTGGCTTCTGGCACAAAGCCAGCGCGCCGCAAAGAAGCGCGCCCAGCCTGCATGTTCGAGATGCAGGCATGTGGAGGGATGATCGCGAAAAACCGCCCCGGAGCCAACCGGGAAGCGTTGGGGAAACGAGGCAGGAAGCGGCGATGGCCCATATCGAGGCGCGCGACATCACGCTGGTTTACGACACGCCCGGCCGTGTCGTGCCGGGCGTCCGCGGTGTCAGCTTCGCTATGGAGGCCTCGGAGTTCCTCTGCGTGGTCGGCCCGAGCGGCTGCGGCAAGTCGACGCTGCTCAACATCATTGCCGGCTTCCTCACGCCGACCTCCGGTGAGATCCGCATCGGCGGCGCTCCGGTCAACGGCCACGGCAAGGATCGCAAGGTGGATCGCGGCGTCGTGTTCCAGGACTTCGCCCAGCTGTTTCCCTGGCGCACTGCGCTCGGCAATGTCGCCTTCGGTTTAGAGATGAAGGGCATGCCGAAGGCCGAGCGTGAGGCGATTGCGTTTGAGCAACTGCGCCTCGTGAAACTCGAGAATTTCGCCAAGTCGTTTCCCCATCATCTGTCCGGCGGCATGCAGCAGCGCGTCGCCATTGCGCGGGCGCTTGCCTACAATCCGGCGGTGCTGTTGATGGACGAGCCGTTCGCGGCGCTCGATGCACTTACTCGCGACGACATGCAGCAATTGCTCGCCGAAGTCTGGCGCACCACGCGCAAGACGGTGATCTATGTGACGCACAATGTCGCCGAGGCGGTCTATCTCGCCGACCGCGTCGTGGTGATGACGCCGCATCCCGGAACGGTGAAAGTCGAAGTGCCGATCGCGCTGCCGCGGCCGCGCGATCCGCTCAGCGTCGAATTCCTCGATTATCAGAAAGAACTGCTTCGTCTGCTCGGTCAGGAGAAACACGCGTGAAGTTAGTGGGAAGTTGCTTGGCGCGGCGTAGATATGCGGTCGTCGCCTTGGCGTTTTTGATCATGACTTTCGGCGCGCTGATCGCGCGGGCCGACGATTATCCGAAAAAGACCATCCGGCTTCTTGTCGGCTTCGGCGCCGGCGGGCCGACCGACATTCCGGCGCGCTTTGTCGCCAATAAATTAAGCGACGCGCTCGGCCAGCCGGTCATTGTCGAGAACAAGCCCGCCGCCGCCGGCATCATGGCGACGCGCGATGTGCTGGCGGAGCCCGCCGACGGCTACACGCTTCTGCTGTGCACCCATTTCGATCCGATCAATGTCGCGATGTACCGCAATGTCGGATTCAAGCTCGATCAGCTCGCGCCGATTTCGCTGATCGCCGAATATTATTACGGGCTCGCGCTGGCGAATGCGGTTCCGGCTGACAGTTTCGAGAGCTTTGTCGCTTACGCCAAAGCGCATCGGGGTGACGTCACTTATGCCACGATCGGCGCCGGCTCGGCGCAGGAGATCATGGCGCGGCAATTGCAGAAGCTTGCCGGCATCACCATGAACCGGATTCCGTTCCGCGGCGGCCCGCAAGTGGTTCAGGAAATGGTCGCCGGGCGCGTCGATTTCTATGTCTCGCCGACACTGGGCATCGTTCCGCAATATCAGTCGAAGCAACTCAAGATCTTGGCGACCACCAGTCCGCAGCGACTCGCCAATCTGTCCGAGGTGCCGACCGTGCGGGAGAAAGGCATCGATTTCGTGCGTTTCGGCTGGCTCGGGATTTGCGCCGCCAAGGGCACTCCGGAATCGATCATCAAGACGCTGCACGATAAGATCGCGCCCATCGTCGCTATGCCCGAATATCACACGCTGATCGAGAACGGCGGCTCGATCGCCATATCGTCGACGCCGGACGAGCTCGGCGACGTGATCAAGAAAACATCCGATGACGTAACTGCGAGCATCCGAGAATTCGGCATGCAGCAGGACGAGGATCAATAAGCTGCCGCATGGGGAGGACGATAATGAACCGGATAACGCTTACGCGACGTCAATGCCTTGCCACGGCAGGAGCGGGCGCCGTCGCGTTCGGTCTCGCGGGCGGACGCCCGGCAGCGGCGGCGGAGACGATCCGCCAAGGTTATCAGACCAATATCTGGGGCATGCCGACTTATTATCTGATGAAGTCCGGCTACCTCGAAAAGCACGGTCTCGCCGTAGAAGAATACCCCGTGCCGTCCGGCAATCTTACCATGCAGCAAATGGTGGCGCGCCAGGTCGACCTCGGCACCTATGCCGGCCAGTCCTTCATCATCGGCAATGCCAAGGGCGGGCTGGTCGCGATCGCGCTGATCGAACATGTCGGCAAGACCGCGCGCATCACCGCGCGCAAAGATCTCAACATCACCAAGGTCGAGGATTTGCGCGGACTCAAAATCGCAAACCAGACCGGCTCGTCAGTCGGGAATGTCTTTGTCGACACGATTGGGCCGCAACACGGGCTGAAGAAGGGTGACTATCAGGAAGTCCGCATGGACGTGAACAATATGGTCGCGGCGCTCGCCGCCAAGACCGTCGACGCCATGGTCAATGTCGAGCCCTATAACGTCATCGCGGTGTCGGAGGACATCGGTACCGACCTGATGGACTTCTCGGCTGTCGATCCGATGCCGGTCTTCATGGCGGCGACGCCGGATTTCGTCGCCCAGAAGCCCGACGTCGTTATCGCCTATCTCAAGGCTTGGCTCGACGTCGCCGGCGACTTCAAGACCAATCCGAAGAAAGTGGCGGACGTGATCTACACGTTCTACACCGGCAAGGGTTACACCATGTCGCTCGGCGACTTCACCGAAGCGCTGTCGCGCGTCGAAGTGGCCCCGGGCTTCCCTGCCGACCTTCAGCCCTATATGCAGCAGCAGGCCGAGATCCTCATTCAAAGCAAGCTCATCAGTGCGGCCCCGGATTGGAGCAAAGCGCTGCGTCCGGACCTGATGGAACGCGCCCGCTCATCGGCGTAATATCGAGTGCCCGCCGCCAGAGCATGATCCCGAAAAGTGGAAACCGGTTTCGGAAAAGATCATGCTCAGACTGGAAATCTAGATTTCAACAGGAGACCTAGGAATGCCCGCCACGGACAAAAGCCCGCTCACCCAGGGCTATCAGCCCGTCACTTGGAATTTCAAACTCTTGGCGCACGACATGCTCGGCGGTTTCGGCGGCATGGGCGAGGGCATGTCGGTGCAGATCGCGCCTGACGGACGGCGCATCATCTGGCTGGCGCATGAAAGCGCGCCGAAGAATTTCACCGCCGTCGATGTCAGCGATCCGCGCAAGCCGAAAGTGGTGTGCCAGACCGATCTGCCGCACGCCAATATGCGCTCGAACTCGCTGGAAACCTGCGGCAACATGATGGCCGTTGCCTATCAGACCTCGAAGAAGGATCTGACGCCCGCAGGCTTCGAACTGTTCGACATTTCCAAGCCGGAAAATCCGAAATCGATCGCGCATTTCGACTGCTCCGGCCCGCATTCGCGCGGCGTGCATCAGCTTTGGTTCTGCGACGGCGAATATGTTCATTGCGCCTCGGGGGCACGTGATTTCGTGCCGACCAATGCGCTCGACGACCAGCTTTATCGCTGCATCGACGTGCGCAATCCGTCGAAGCCGGTCGAGGTCGGCCGCTGGTGGATGCCCGGCACGAAGCAAGGCGACAATGTGATGCCGCCGTCGCGCCATCCGATCGACAAGGGCTTCCGCGCCCACAATTGCAACGTCTATCCGCAGCGGCCGGACCGCTGCTATCTCGCCTATATCGACGGCGGCATGTTCGTGCTCGACATTTCCGACAAGGCCAATCCGAAGAAGGTCTCGTCGTGGACCAACTCGCCGCCCTATACAGGCTTCATGCACACGATCGTGCCGCTGTTCGATCGCGGCTTGATGCTGGTCACCGACGAATCGACCGAGAACAATGCCAAGGATTGGCCGAAGCTGATCTGGGTACTCGACGCGCGCGACGAGACGAATCTCGTGCCGATCTCGACCTGTCCGCTGCCCGACCCGAAAGTCTATGCCGAGGCCGGCCGCTTCGGCGCGCACAATATTCACGAGAACGTGCCGCTGCCGACGTCATGGTTCTCCGATCAGATCGTGCTCGGCACCTTCTTCAACGGCGGGCTTCGCGCCTACGACATTTCCAACCCGTATCAGCCCAAGGAAGTCGGCATCTTCATGCCGCCGGCGCCTGCCGGCGCGCCGACCGGCACGATCCAGATGAACGATGTCTTCGTCGACGAGCGCGGCATCGTCTATACGGTCGACCGCCATGTCGGGGGGCTTTACATCCTCGAAATGGATTTCTAAGCGAGCCTATGCTTGACCTTTTCCCCTCGCGCGACGCCGGCCCGTTTGGACGCCGGCTCAGGCGCGAGCGCGGCGCGCGGATTCCGGTGACGGTGGTCACCGGATTTCTCGGCGCCGGCAAGACCACGCTGATCTGGCGCTTTCTCCGATCCCCCGAAGGCGCCGGCACCGCGGTGATCGTCAACGAATTTGGTGCCGTCGGCATCGACGACGCGCTGATCCGCGACAGTGCCGAGGAGACCGTGCTGCTCGGCAATGGTTGCGTTTGCTGCATTACCCGCACCGATTTGCAGGTCGCGTTGCGCAAACTCCTATTCGACCGCGAACGCGGCACGGTGCCGCCATTCGCGCGCGTGGTGATCGAGACGTCGGGGCTGGCCGATCCGGCGCCGATCCTGCAAACCTTTTCCACCGACCGCGCACTCGGCGGCGAATTCCATATCGATGTCGTGCTGGCAGTCGTCGACGCGGTGAACGGCGAAGCCGAACTCGGCAGCGCCGCCGAAGCGCGCAAGCAAATCATCCTCGCCGATCGCATCGTCATTTCGAAGACGGATCTGGCAACGCCGGCGACGGTCGAAAGCCTCACGCGCCGCGTGAAGGCGCTCAATCCCCACGCCGCGATCGATATCGCCATCGCCGGCGCGCTCGATCCGGGCCGAATGATCGAGCCGGCGACGAATGAACGCGGCGGCTTTGTCGCCGAAGCCGAACACGCCGACGGCATCACCAGCTTCGTCATTGCACAGGACGAGCCGGTTGTGTGGCCGGTATTTTCGCGCGGGATGGAAACCTTGATTGCGCTGCGCGGCGCGGACCTCCTGCGCGTGAAGGGCATCCTCAATGTCGTGGGCTGCCGTGGGCCGGTGGTGGTGCAATATGTGCAGCATCTCGCCCATCCGCCGGTCGAGCTCGATACATGGCCTGCAAGCTGGCCTGCAATTTCGCCGGACGCCAATCGCTCTAGCCGTATCGTCTTCATCACCCGCGGAATTGCCGAGGGCGACGTCAAAGCTTTGTTTGCCGCCGTTGCGGCACTGGCGACGTCTTAAAATCCGACCATCGCAATTTGAGCTAGGCGGAAAACGCAAGGGACGCAGGTCGCAGCGCGCCTTGAAAAGCGGTGCCAAGACGGCATTATCCGCGGCGCCGAATGCCAGCGTTCAACAACAAGCGTAGGGACGAGACATGAATGTGATCGACGAGAGCCGCCGCCGTATTGTCACGACAGGCGTGGGCAGTCTCCCACGGCGGCACGCGCTCTCCGACTTGTTGCTGGCGCGCATGATGCGGCAACCGTTCGACGCGAACGCGCTCGCGCGCGAGACCACGGAAGCGGTCGCCGAGGTCGTGCACAAGCAGATCGAGCTCGGCGTCGACATTATCAGCGACGGCGAGCAATCGAAGACGAGCTTTCAGCATTACATCGCCGACCGGCTCACCGGGCTCGAGCCGATCGCGCCCAAAGCCGGAGAAAGACGCACCCGCGAGAACATGGCGTTCCCCACATTCTACAAAGACGGCGCGCATTCCGGCTCGCAGCAGGCGCGGCTCGCTTGCACCGGGCCGATCAAATATGTCGGCCAGAAACAGCTCGCCGAGGATATCGGCAATTTCAAAGCCGCGCTTAAAGGCGCCAGCCCCATCGGCGCTTTCCTTCCCTCGGTGTCGCCGTCAAGCTGCGCCGGCACGATGGAAAACAAATATTACAAGAGCGAAGAGGAGCATTTGCTCGCGGTCGCCGAAGCATTGCGCGACGAATATGAGGGCATCGTCGCAGCGGGTTTTGAGGTTCAGATCGACGATCCACGGCTCGCCATGCATTACATGATGTCACCGGAAGAGACGCCGGAAGACTCGCGCAAATGGGCGCGTCGCCGCATCGAAATCCTCAATCACGCGCTGCGTAACATTCCACCCGACAAGATCCGTCATCACACGTGTTATGGTATCAATATCGGCCCGCGCACCAGTGACTTCGAAATGAAATATCTCGCCGATCTGATCGTGACGATCCGCGCCAAATATTATTCGTTTGAAATGGCCAATCCGCGCCACGAGCACGAATGGGCCATCTGGCAGACGGTCAAGCTTCCCGACGATAAAGTGCTGCTGCCGGGCTGCATCACGCAAGCGTCCGTGGTCGTCGAGCATCCCGAACTCGTGGCGCAGCGGATCACGCGTCTCGCCAAGATCGTCGGCCGCGAACGGGTGATCGCCAGCGCCGATTGCGGCTTCGCCTCGACGCTCTATACCAACAAGCCGCCGGAGATTGAGCCTGAAATCGTCTGGGCCAAGTTCGAAAGCCTGGTCGAAGGCGCGCGCCTGGCCACCAAGGCGCTGTGGGCCTGAAGGCGCGATCCTACGGGCGTCTTCTTCGCCGGTCGTTCAGTTGCGTCCGGCGATCTCGTCCTGCCACGGCGCGACAAAGCGCTCGAACCAGCCGAGCAGCGCGTTCAGCCCGACGGCGAGCACCATCAGAACGATAATCGGTACGAACATCGTCGCGGTATCGAAATTGTTCGCCGAGTTGATGATGATGGCGCCGAGGCCGGAGATCGAGGTGAAGAATTCGGCGATCACCATGCCGACCACGGCGCGCCCGACCGCGAGTTTGATGCCGGCCATGATGTAAGGCAGCGTTGCCGGCAGCACGATGCGGCGCAGGATGACGGAGTCCGGCGCCACCAGCGATTTGCCGACATCGATCAGCGTCTTCGGCACCGACTTCACGCCGAGCCAGGTGTTGATGCAGATCGGAAACACCGACATCAGGAAAACCACCGCGGCTTTCACCGCGAAGCCGAGCCCGAACCACAGCACCAGAAGCGGCACCAATGCGACGAGCGGCATGGCATAGCCGCCGGTGACCAGAATCCCGAGCGCGGCTTCCGCGACCCAGAAGCGCCCGATGATCAGTCCGAGCGGCACGCCGATCACGATCGCCAGGCCATAGCCGAGCAGGAACGGCTGGATGCTTTGCCCCAACGCCACAGCGAGCTTGCCGTTGCGCAACAGCGTCAGGAAGGCTTCGAAGATCGCGCTCGGATAAGAGCCGAAAATCGGATTGATGTCGCGACCGAAAACCTCCCAGAAGATGAGGATGACGATGATGGACGCGACCGTCACCAGCCAGCGCGGCACGCTGCGCGCCGGGGGGACAGCGCCGGCGTCAGCGGCAGTGGCGTTGCGATCGGCAAGGTCGACCATGATAGTGGCCCTCAATGCACGGTCGGCGCGCAATCATGCAGCGCGCGCCAGATGTGATAACGCGTCTGCGCGAAGGCGTCCGAGCCGCGGATCGTGGCAAGATCGTCGCGCGGCCGCGGCAGCGGCACCTCGACAATCTCCTGCAAGCGCCCGTGCTGCATCACAACAACACGGTCGGCGAGCAGCACGGCTTCGTCGAGATCATGCGTGACGAACAGAATTGTCTTTTTGGTGCGGGCATGGATGTCGAGCAATTCGCTTTGCAGGCCCTCGCGAGTCTGCGCGTCGAGCGCGCCAAACGGCTCGTCCATCAACAACACTTTCGGATCGATGGCGAGCGCACGCGCAATGCCGACGCGCTGCTGCATGCCGCCGGATAATTGATAGGGCCGGCGTTTGACGCTGTCCTTGAGGCCGACCAGCGTCAGATATTTCATGGCGGTGTCGTGCAATTCCCCGCCGCGCATGCCTTTCATTTCGAGGCCAAATTCGACGTTCCGCAACGCATTCAGCCAGGGCAGCAATTCGGCGTGCTGGAACACGATGCCACGGTCGTAGCCGCAGCCCTTGATAGTCGTCCCGTCAACCGTGACCACGCCGGTCGTGGCCTTTTCCAGTCCCATGGCGATGCGCAACGCTGTGGTCTTGCCGCACCCGGACGGGCCGATCAGCGCCACCACTTCGCCGTCGGCGACGGTGAAACTCAGCCGTTCGAGCGCCCGTACCGTCTGCACTGCGCCATCGATGCGCAGCGCAAACCGCTTGGAGACGTCGATCAGCCTGACTTCACCCATATAAACACCTGTTTACGACACCACACAGCAGAGGCCGCGATTACCTGCAAGACTTGTTCCAAAAGACTTGTTCCAAAAGCCCGGGACAATGCCGCTGCCGCACAGCGTCACAACCGCAATGTGCGAATGCTCAACCTCAATGCATCTGCGCGATGAGCTTTAGCGCATCCTCGCGCGGCTTGGAATCGAGCACCTTGGTGAGGTCGACGGGCTTTGCGATATTGCCGACCTTCACCAGTTCCTCGTTCATCCATTGCAGATCGTCTGCCGGGATCGGGACTTCGGTGCCGATGGACTGTTGCTGCATGGCCAGATCGTAAATGAAATCCGCTCGCGGATCGTCCGGCTTGGTGCCGGTGATTTCCTGGGCCGCCTTCACCACCTCGTCCTTGTTGGCGACGGCATAACGCAGGCCGAGAATTTCGCCGGCGAGAAATTTCGCCGCATCGTCGGGCCGCGCCCTGATGGTCGAGCCCAGCATGTATTCGCACATGCGCACGAAATGCGGCAGCGCGTCCTTGGCCGAGACCAGCATCGTTATGTGTTCCTTCTCGGCGATCGGCGTGTATTCGCCGGACACCACCGCTGCATCGACCAGATGCGCCACCAGCGCTTTGTAGCGGTCGAGATCGCCGCCGAGGCTTGCGAATTTCACGCTGTCTTCGGGCACGTTGAAATGGTCGAGCGCGCCTCTGGCGAACAGATCAGGAAACGCCGACGGCGACGAGATCGCGATGGTCTTGCCCTTCAGCTGATCCATTGCGGTGATGTCGTCATGCACGAAAACACCGTGCGGCACCATGAGCCAGGAGCAGCCGGTGATTTTGACGTCGGCGCCGTGCGCGTCGGCGATGATGCCGGCGCCCGGACCGCCCTCGAAACTGTCGAGATCGCCGGCGATGAGCGCATGCAGCATGATCTCGTCGTCTTTGACGTTGGTGATGTCGATGTCGAGGCCGAGCTTTTTGAAGAAGCCGCCATATTGCGGCATCAACAGGATGCCGGCGTCGCTCTTGGGCTGGATCAAGGCGTGCCGCCAAGGCTTGTTGCTCTCCTTGCCGCTTTCTTTGCCGGTCTGCGCTGCCGCCGGGCCCGCTGCAGACCAAGCGAGTGCCAAAGTCAGCGCGACAAATGATGCGGTGCGGCGAGCGACTGGTTCCCGCATGCAGACGGCCTCCCAGAATTTATTGTCGAAACAGCATAGCAAGTATTGCCGGCCGCGACCGTGTTCCAAAATCCCTAGTTTAGGAATAGGCTTGAGCCTGGACAATACGCGGCATCGGGACACACCGGCACATGCGGTAACGCCCGAGCAGAATCGCGATCACGCTTGGAGGAGATTTATGAATCAAAACTACTCACTGAACGTCAATGGCGCGGTCCATAAGATCGAAGCCGACGAAGACATGCCGCTCCTCTACGCGCTGCGCGGCGATCTCGGTCTCAACAACCCGCATTTCGGCTGCGGGCTCGCGCAATGCGGCGCTTGCACCGTCCATGTCGACGGCCAGCCGGTGCGCTCTTGCATCACCCCGGTATCGGCGATCGGCGACAGCAAGGTCGTGACGCTTGCGGGGCTCGGCACGCCCGACAAGCCGCACCCGCTGCAGGCCGCTTATGTCGAAGAGCAAGTGCCGCAATGCGGCTACTGCATCAACGGCTGGCTCATGACCGCCGCAGCGTTCCTGCGCGACAAAAAGAAGCCGACCGACGATGAGATCAAAAGCGCGCTGCAAGGCCTCAAATGCCGCTGCGGCACGCATATGGGCATCCTCCGCGCCGTCAAGCGCGCTGCCGCGATGATGGGTTGAGGAGCGCACCATGACTAGAATTGAAAAGCCTGCGAATTTTTCCCGCCGCGCGCTGCTGAAAGCCGGCGGTGCGCTCGTCGTTTCGATCGGCGCGCCGGTGACATTCGATTTCGCGCACGCCGATGACGCAGCGGGCGCCGCGGCGATGAGCGTCAGCGTGAAGCCAGCGCTGACGCCGGATCAGCTCTCGAGTTACATCGCGGTGAATGCCGACGGCACCATCGCGGCCTATTTCGGCAAGATGGATATGGGCCACGGCATCGCGGTCGCGATTGCGCAGATGGTCGCCGAGGAACTCGACGCACCGTTTGCGAGCGTGAAAATGTTCATGGGCGATACGGCGACCAGCGTGAACCAGGGCGGCGCCTCGGGCTCGACTGGCGTCCAGGACGGCGGCAGGCAACTGCGGCTCGCGGCGGCCGAAGCGCGGCGCGTGCTGGTGGAAATGGCGGCCGACAAGCTCGGAGTGCCTGCTGATCAGCTGCAGGTGACCGACGGCGTTGTGAGCGCCAAAAACGACGCCGCCAAGCAAGTGCCCTACGGCGAATTGGTCGCCGGCCGATACTTCAACGTGCCGCTCGCTTGGAACGGCAAGATCGGCAATCCGCTGCTGGCGCCCGGTAAGGCCACGCCGAAAAATCCGAAGGATTATCGGGTGGTTGGCCAGCCGATCAAACGCGAGGATGTGGCGCCGCGCGTTTTCGCGCAGCTTGATTTCATCACCGACGTCAAAGTCCCCGGCATGGTGCATGGCCGCATGATCCGTCCGGCGATTGCCGGAGCGGTGCCGGTCAAGGTCGACGAAAGCTCGATCAAGGATATTCCGGGCGCCAAGGTTGTTTGGAACCAGGGCTTCCTCGGCGTCGTCGCCGACAAGGAGTGGGACGCGATCAAGGCGATGCGTCAGCTCAAAGTGGAATGGTCGGATGTGAAGCCGCCGTTCCCGGATCGGGCGACCGCAATCTACGACTACATCCGCAACGCGCCGGTGCGCCAGATGGAAGTTTTCGGCAAGACCACCAGCGACGTCGAAGCAGCCTTTAAAACCGCCGCGCGCGTGATCGAAGCGGAATACGAATGGCCGTTCCAGTCGCATGCCAGCATGGGACCGGCGTGCGCTCTGGTCGACATCAAAGACGACAAGGTCACGGTGTGGTCCGGTTCGCAGAAGCCGCATTTCACCCGCGACGGCGTCGCTGCCATTCTCGGCATGAAGCCGGAACAGGTGCACGGCATCTGGATTCCGGGACCCGGCTGTTATGGCCGCAACGATGCCGGTGACGCCGCCATGGATGCCGCGCTCTTGGCGAAAGCGGTCGGCAAGCCGGTGCGGCTGCAATATATGCGCGATCAAGCGACCGGCTGGGATCCGAAAGGACCGGCCTCGATCCATCGCGCCCGCGCCGCGATCGACGCTTCGGGCAAAGTCATCGCGTATGAATTCATGAGCAAGGGCCTGCCGCGGGTCGACGTCAATTCCAACGAGAGCCAGCCCTATGACACGCTCGCCGGTCAGCTCACCGGCGTGGCGCTGAAGTCGGGTAACGGCTTTGGCGTGCCGGAAGAATCCTACGGCTTCGACAACAAGTCCACTTATTGGGAAACGGTGCCGCCACTGCTCGATCGCGGCTCGCCGCTGCGCACCTCGCATCTGCGCGATCCGGTCGGGCCGCAGATTCACTTCGCAAGCGAATCCTTCATGGACGAAGTCGCCGCGGCGCTGAACACGGATCCGGTCGCATTCCGCCTGCAATATGTGAGGGACCCGCGCGACATTGCCGTCATCAAGGCCGCAGCCGAGAAGGCCAATTGGCAGCTGCGGCCGTCGCCGCGCAAGGACCAGACCGGAAGCAAAGTCTCCGGGCGCGGCTTTGCTTATGTGCAGCGTGGGCCGACTCGCGTTGCCATTGTCGCCGAAGTCGATATCGACCGCTCGACCGGAAAGATCTGGGCGCGCAAATTCACCGTCGCGCATGATTGCGGCCAGATCATCAATCCGGACGGCTTGCGGCATGCCATCGAAGGCAACGTGGTGCAGGGTGTCAGCCGCACGCTGTGGGAAGAGGTCAAATTCAACGCCAAGAGCGTCACCAGCGTGGACTGGCTGACCTATCCGATCCTGGACATCACCGAAATGCCGGAAACGATCGAGTCGGTCCTGATCGATCATCCGGAGCTCGCGCCGTCCGGCGCCGGTGAACCCTCGACCCGCCCGGTCGCAGCCGCAATCGCCAACGCGGTTTTCGATGCCACGGGCGTGCGTATCCGCCGCGTGCCGTTCTCGCCGGAGAACGTGAAATCGGCGCTATCGTGAGAAAACTCCCTCTCCCCGTTCATCGGGAGAGGGAGTAGCCTGCTCCCATGGCACCTATCGTTCGCCCGCTCGACGAAGCGCTCGCAGCCGTGACCGACGGTTGTCTGCTCGCGGTGCCGCGCGAGAGTTCGGGCGCGGCGATGGCGGCGACGCGGGCGCTCATTCGCCGCGGCATCAAACGCCTGCATCTCGTCACACTGCCGACCTCGACCTTGCAGGCGGATCTGCTGATCGGCTCAGGCTGCATCGCGACGCTGGAAACCTCAGCCGTCAGCCTCGGCGAATTCGGTCCGGCGCCGCGCTTCAACGCAGCCATCCTCGCGGGCACGGTCGGTATGTTGGATGCGACCTGTCCGGCGCTGCATGCGCAGTTTCAAGCGGCGGAAAAAGGCGTCCCGTTCATGCCGCTGCGCGGTCTTATCGGTTCAGACGTGCTGGCGCACCGTGCGGACTGGAAGGTCGTCGACAATCCGTTCGGCAATAACGATCCGATCGTGCTTTTACCGGCACTAAAGCCCGACGTCGTGCTGTTCCACGCGCCGATGGCGGACCGTTTCGGCAATGTCTTTATCGGTACGCAGCGCGAGCTTGTCACCATGGCGCATGCGGCGCGCAAGACCGTGGTCACCGTGGAGAAAATTTACGACGGCGATTTGCTGCGCAATCCGCTGTTCGCCGCCGGTACCTTGGCCGGCTTCTACGTCGAAGCGATCGCGGTCGAGCCGCGCGGCGCCTGGCCGCTGCCGTTACCTGATTATTACGCCATCGACGCCGCGCATATGAGCGAGTATGCGCAACTTGCCGCGACGGCCGAAGGCTTTGCCGATTATCTGCAACGGTACGTTTATGAGCGGCGTGCGGCTTGAACTGCGTTCACCTCATTTTGGTGCGTATTGCATCTCCCCGTTGCCGAAGGACCAATCCTCCCGGCTGGTGTCGACAAGATTGATCCAGACATCTTGCTTGCGCACGCCGTGTTTCTCATGCAGCTCATCGGCAATGCTCTTGTAAAATCTCTTTTTTACGTCCGTCGATCTGCCGCTGACCCAGGTAACTTGAATGATGATAAGATCGCGCGTGTATTCGATGCCGAGATAACCCTCTTCCGGATAAATAATTTCATCCGCGGCATGCCGCGTAACCACCTGAAACCTGTCATGCAAGGGGACATTGGCAATCTCGACCATTGCGTTATAGACCGCCTGACTCACGGCGCGGATGCGCTCGGCCGGCGTATCTTTGTTCACATCGATTCTGACGAGCGGCATGTCGAATACCTCCTGGCTCTGACCTTCGCCATATGATGATGTAGGCTCGAAGTAATGCTCCTTCAAATGTTGAACTGCGGCCGCTGATCTGAGCGATGATCGAAGCAATGACTGAGCCATCGCCCCAAGCTTTCCGCGACGAGGAATTGCTCGCCGACGTCATCTGCCGGCTGATCGGCGATGTGGGTCATGTCGCGGTCGGTGCTGCTTCGCCGATTCCGGCGACCGCGGCGCTGCTGGCGCGCGAGCGCGCGAATCTGCATAATTTGCGACGGCTTTATGTGTCGTTGCTCGGTAGCAGGGCGCACACCTTTTTCGCCGACGGCGCGCGCGAACTGTTCGATTGCGCCGGCCAGGGCCGCATCGATGTGTTCTTTCTCTCCGGCGGCCAGATTGACGGCGGGGGCAATATCAATCTGGTCAGCGTCGGCGACTACGACCATCCCAAGGCGCGCTTTCCTGGCTCGTTCGGCTCGGCCTATCTCTATTACGTGGTGCCGAAAGTGATTCTGTTCCGCGTCGAGCATTCGCGCCGGACGCTGGTGCCGAAAGTCGATTTCATCAGCGCGCCGGGCGGCAGCGCCGAGAATGTGTTTCGTCCCGGCGGCCCGATCGCGCTCGTCACCAGCCGCTGTCTGTTCGACTTCGACCGCAGCTGCCGGCGCTTTCGTCTCAAAAGCGTCCACCCCGGCCACAGCGTCGCCGAGGTGGTCGAGCATACCGGCTTCGACTTCGACCGGCCGGAGGACGTTCCCGTGACTCCGGCGCCGTCCGCGGAGACGCTGCGCCTGATGCGCGGCACCGTCGGGCCGATGCTGGCCGAGGTCTATCCGCAATTCGCCAAAAGCGTGTTCGGCGCCACGGCCTCGGCTCCAAATCCCACGTCCTGAACTGGCCACTTGGCGGCCTTGTCCTTGCTTTGGCGGGGAAGCATTGCACCCCGCGCCGCGTCATGGTTTTTAAGCGTCCGCAGCCGGAGCATGATCCCGAAAAGTGGAAGCCGGTTTTCGGAAAAGATCATGCTCAAACGTAAAATCCAGAAGGGAACGCGCGGTGAAGACAGTTGAAGCGGGGGTGGTCGGAGTTGGCTGGATCGGCGGCTTACGGGCGGACACGCTGTCGCGCACGGCCTTGGTCGACAAATTGCACCTGTGCGACATCAAGCCCGACCGGCTCGCCGAAGTGACAAAACTGTACAATCCGGCGAGCGCAACGCTCGATTATCAGGACATCATCAAGAACGACAACATCCGCGTCGTCTATGTCTCGACCACGCCGGAAGCCAACCATTATCCGATCGCGCGCGATTGTCTGAAAGCCGGCAAGAACGTTATGCTGGAAAAGCCGATCTCGCTTGAGCTCTGGGAAGCCGACGAGCTGATCCAGCTGTCGAAGCGCAACAATCTGAAATTCACCATCGGCTATTCGCAGCGCTTCAATCCGAAGATCGCTTACGCCAAGAAAAAGATCATCGACGGCACGCTCGGCAATGTGGTCTCGGTCCTGGTCAGCCGTCATCTGTCGCGCGAGCTCGGCAAAAAGATCGCAAGCCGCGTGCGGCTGTCGCCGGTGGTGATGGAATCGACCCACGATCTCGACTTCGTGTTCTGGCTCCTTGAGCCGGCGAAACCGGTGCGCGTCTATGCGCAGGGCGCCTATGGCTATATGAAACCGGTGAACGGTTCGCACGACATCATGTTCACCACCGTCACCATGGACAACGGCGTCGTGGTGATGATCGGCGGCGGCTGGAATTTTCCGCCGAGCTATCCGAATTACTGTTCGACCTGGATCGAGATCACCGGTACCGAAGGCGCGCTCACGCTCGACGATACGCAACGCGACAATTGGCTCAATACCGCCAAGCGCGGCCAGGAATTTCCGATGTCGACCATGCCGGGCGAATGGGTCGATCACGTCTATGCTGGCGGCATCGGGCCGGAGACCATCCACTTCCTCGAAGCCTGCATCCGCGACACCGCCGTCATGGTGACACCGGAGAGCGCGCGGCGGGTGATGGAAACCTACAGCGCGGCGGATCTCTCTGCTGATCGCAACGAGCCGATCGATCTGCCGCTGACCAACGAGACGATTTCCGGCATTGCCGAGCTCAAGCAGAAGAACCGCGCGGGGCTGAACGTATGAGGAAGGGCGCGAAGGGCATCGGCCTCGCCATAATCGGCGCCGGCCGCGTCGGACTGTTCCGCGGCGAGGTGGCGGCGCGCCATCCCGCGGTCGAGTGGATCGGCATCGCCGAGCTCAATCACAATCGCGGCGGCGATGTCGGCGCCAAGATCGGTGCCGATTTCATCACCACCAGTCATCGCGAGCTATTGGCGCGGCCGGAAGTCACCTGCGCCATCATCGCCACCGACGAGCATCTCCACGTCGATCCAATCCTGGCGGCGGTCGAGCGCGGCGTGCCGATGCTGATCGAAAAGCCGCTCGCCACCGATCTCGCGCAGTCCGAGCGCGTGCTCAAAGCCATCACCGACGCCAAGCTCGATGCCGTGGTCGGCTATACCCAGCGTTTTCGTCGCAAGTGGCTTGCCGGCAAGGAGAAGGTGCGGAGCGGCGCGCTCGGCGACGTGACGATGGTGACCTCACGTGCCTTCATGAACCGGCTTGTCGCCATCGACAATTACAAGCGCACCAACGATCCGGCGACGATCTCGCCGATGGTGATTTCCGGTACCCACGCGCTCGACATCGTCATGTGGTACCTCGAAAGCAAGACGCCGGTCGAATGCTATGCCCGCTCGGTCGACAAGGTGCTCGGCCCGCTCTACCAGGGCATCGATGCCACTGCCGGCATGATCATGTGTTCCGACGACACCGTCTATCACCTCAACATTTCCTGGGCGCTGCCGGTGACCTGGCCGGGCGCGGTCTATAGCCTCGAAGTCGGCATCAACGGCACCCATGGTGTGCTCACCATCGACGATACCCATCGCGACATGGTGCTCGCGGTCTCCGCGCCGCAAAGCGAGGGCTATGCGCCGGACCAGAGCCGGCTGGTCGATTTCCTCGGCTCCTATCCGCCGGGCGACATGGCGCTCGGCGAATTGCGCGGGCCGATGCGCGAGGAAACCGATTCCTGGCTCAACCGGGTGTCACTTGGCCTGCCGACGCAGGCGGCGACCGCCGCCGAGGCGCACAACCGGCTGATGCTGACCAAAGCCCTCGACCTCTCGGCGAAGCTCAAGCAGCCGGTCAAGCTGCCGCTTGAGCCGGATCACGGCCGGCGAGCAGCCTAGGGCGCTCATTCGTCCACTTTTGTGCAACATGCTGCTGCGCATGTTCGTCGTCCCCGCTGATAGTGCTGCGTTTGTTTGAATCGGGCACAAATCTGTTAGTTCTATTTCAAGCTTCGTGCCAAAGCGGCGAAGCGCAAAAAATTCAATTCAAACAATGATCGGGAACAAGAACCGGTGTCGAGGATGCCCGGTCGCGATTCAATCTGCGCAAAATCTGAGCAGAAAAGCCAAGATCAATCAGCGCAGCGCCACGAGCAGAATAACGATCTCGGCGATCTGCTCCACCGCGCCCAAGACATCTCCGGTCTGACCGCCGATCTGCTTGCGGCTAAGCCACGACATCAACGCAACAACGGCGATCAACAAAATCAGCGCGACGATTGCATGCAGCAGGCCGACGCAAAACGCAACGATGACAAAGCCGAGCACGATTGCGGCGCCGACGCTTTCAATCGGCGGCTGGCCGGCATCGGACGATAGCCCGTCGCGGCGCGCCGGCGGCACGATGAACATGAACGCCATCATAGCCGCGCGGGCGCCGGCATGTGAGGCAAGCAGCGCCCAAACGGCCGAGGCGCTCGAGAAGAAGCTCGCCAACGCGCCGATGCGGAGGATGAGCGCCACGATCAACGCGCAGACGCCGTAAGTACCGATGCGGCTGTCGCGCATGATATCGAGCTTCTGCTCGCGCGTTGCGCCGCCGCCGAACCCGTCCGCGGTGTCGGCGAGCCCATCCTCGTGCAGGCAGCCGGTGACTAGCAGCGCCGCGCCGACGCTGAGCGCCGCGGCGGGCCACGCGGCAATCCCGGCGCGGTGGGCGAGCCCATAGATCGCAGCCGCGATGAGGCCGACCAGGACGCCTGCGATCGGGAACGCCCAAGCCGCTTTAGCAAGCGTGCCGCTGCCGATGACCGCCGTGCGGAACAGCGGCAGGCGCGTGCAAAACACGATGCTCGCTTTGAGCTCATCGAGTCGGTCTTGAAGCCAAGGGTCGGGCATGGGGTCGGGCATGGGGTCGGGCATGGTCGTCAACGGAAATTCGTCCCTATACGCACGCTTATGGCTGCGGCCGACGTGATTTGCTAGACACGCGGCATGACAGATTTTACCTCATTTTCCGGCCTGCGGGCGGCCTGCCTCGATCTACCGAGCGGGTATCCGGCCGCGAGCGCGGCCGTCGCCCAGCGCGAGGCGGTGCTCACCAAGCCGCCGCAGAGCCTCGGCCGGCTCGAAGATCTCGTCGGCTGGCTCGCCCATTGGCAGGGCCACGCGCCGCCGCGCCTCGATCATGCCGAGGTTTTGGTCTTTGCCGGCAATCACGGCGTGACCAAACAGGGCGTGTCGGCCTATCCCGCAGAAGTCACGGCGCAGATGGTTGCGAATTTTGCCGCGGGCGGTGCCGCCATCAATCAGTTGGCGCGGGCCGCGGGCGCAGCGCTTCGTGTCATTCCGCTTGAACTCGAACGGCCGACGGCGGATTTCACGCAGCAGCCGGCGTTGAGCGAAGCTGAATTCATTGCCGCGGTCACGTCCGGTTATGACGCAGTATCGCCCGACAGCGATCTCATTTGCCTCGGCGAAATGGGCATCGGCAATACCACTGCGGCGGCCGCCATCGCGGCGGCGTTGTTTGGCGGCGGCGGCGCGCGCTGGGCGGGCCTCGGCACCGGCGTCGATATGGAAGGGCTCGCGCGCAAGCGCGCCGTCATCGACCGGGCGCTGGCGCGGCATATCGCGGCGCTCTCCGATCCGCTCGCGGTGGCTGCCGCCTTCGGCGGCCGCGAGCTTGCCGCCATATTCGGAGCGACGCTATCGGCACGGCGCAAGAATATTCCAGTGCTGCTCGATGGCTTTGTTTGCACGGCGGCGGTGGCGCCGTTGGCAAAACTCCGCGCCGATACCTTGGCGCATACGCAGGCCGCGCATGTCTCTGCCGAAGCGGGCCATCGCATGCTGCTCGAGGAACTCGGGCTGAAGCCGCTTGTCGATCTCAATATGCGGCTCGGCGAAGCCTCCGGTGCGGCCGTGGCGCTGCAAATCCTGCGCGCGGCTCTGGCATGCCATACCGGCATGGCGACCTTTGCCGAAGCCGGCGTGACAGACAAGCCTGCCGATCAAACCGAGCCGAAAGCGGCCGGCTAGAAAATTAAAGGGGGGAATGATGCCTAGTGACGGCCAAGCGATCTGGCTGGTGTCCGGCCTACGGACGCCATTCGTCAATGTCGACGGGGCCTTCGCCAAGCGCGACGCACTGACTTTGTCGGTGCCCGTGGTGCAGGCCATGGCACAGCAGGCAAACGGGCCGATCGATTTCGGCGTGTGGGGCTCGGTCGTGGTCAATCTCGCTTACGCCAATCTGGCGCGCGAGATCTGGCTCGAGAGCAAGCTCGATCCGCACGTGCCGACATTCACCACCATCATGCAATGCTCAACCAGCATGGTCGGCGTGTTCGAAGCCGCCGGCATCCTCGATCAGCGGCGCGCCTCGCTCGCCATGGTCGGCGGCGTCGAGAGCATGACGCGAGCGCAGATCGGCTTGAGCGAAGGCCTTTCGGTCTGGCTGCGCCGGCTGGTTCAGGGGCGCAGCGCCGGAGATCGTCTGCATGTCCTCGGTCAGTTTCATCCGTCGGATGTCCGCCTGCGCGTGCCCAAAGTGCAGAACCGCGTCACCCATCGCAGCATGGGCGAGCACACCGAGGACATGGCGAAAGACTGGAATATCGGCCGGAAGGAGCAGGACGAACTGACGCTCGAAGGCCATCAGCGCGCCATCGCGGCGCAGGACCGCGGCTTTTTCAAGGATCTGATCGTTCCGCTTGACGGCGTCGACAAGGATCATTTCCCGCGCCGCGACACGTCGCTGGAGAAACTCGCGCGGCTAAAGCCGGTATTCGATCGCACCAGCGGACTCGGCACGCTCACCGCCGGCAACAGCTCGCCGCTCACCGATGGCGCCGCCGCGATCTGGGTTGCGACCGAAGAGGGGCTTGGCCGCTTGCCGGCGCAAGCGCCACGGGCGCGGCTCGTGGATTTTGAAATGGCGGCTGTCGATATTTTTCACGAGGGCTTGCTGATGGCGCCGGTCAGTGCCATTCCGCGGCTGTTGGCGCGGCATGGGCTGAAATATGCCGACATCGCGCTTTGGGAAATCCACGAGGCATTTTCGGCGCAGGTGCTGTGCCACCTCAAGGGGCTTGTCGATAAGGATTTCGTCCGCGCCAAAGCCGGCGTCGAGAATACATTCGGCGACTTTCCGCGCGAGCGCATGAATCCGAACGGCGGCAGCGTCGCGCTCGGTCACCCCTTCGCCGCAACAGGCGCGCGTATTCTCAGCCAGGCAGTGAAGGAGCTTGCCGCTTTGCCGCAAGGCAGCCGCGCCATTGTCAGCATCTGCTCCGACGGCGGTCTTGGCACCGTGGCGCTGTTGGAGCGATGAGCTAATCCGCAGTGGCAATGGCGTGAAAAAACGTCCCGCTCACATTGCCGCGGCGGCCGCCCGCATTGCCCAGCGGCTTGCCTTCGCCGTCGTGCATCTCGGCCAGAGTTTCATCGCGGCCTGCGTCGCTGAGCGTCGCGTAATGAAATTCATGGCCGCGCACGCTTGTGCCCTTGGCGCCTAGCACACCATCGTCGAGAAGCCGCGCCGAACGATAACCGAGATGCAGCTTGCGCTTGGCAAAGCTCGTCGCATGGCCGAGCAATCCGGCCATGGCGTGCGTGTGGCCCGAAGCGTCTTCGAGGCGCTGGCCTAAAATCATGTAGCCGCCGCATTCGCCATGCACCGGGCGCGTCTGCGCGAAACGCCGCAGGCCTGACAAAAAGTGTTCCGCTGCCACGAGCTTGTCGGCATGCAGTTCCGGATAGCCGCCCGGCAGCCAGCAACTGTCGGCGCGCTCCGGCGGCGGTTCGTCGGCAAGCGGCGAGAACGGAATGATCTCGGCGCCCGAGCTGCGCCATGCGCTCATAAGATGCGGATAGACGAAACTGAATGCCCGGTCGCTCGCGAGCGCAACGCGCTGTCCAGGTGGCGGCAGCGCGAGCGATGTATTTGTGCGCTCGATATCCGTCGTGAACGCCGCTCCGGAAATCAAAATCGCATTGAGATCGATATGGCTTTGCGCCATCGCGGCCAGCCGGCCGATGAGCGCGGCCAGGTCGGCGTGTTCGCCGGCTTGCACCAGGCCGAGATGGCGCTCCGGCAGGGTCAATTCTGCTTCGCGCGGCACGGCGCCGAGGACAGGAATACCCACCGCTTCGATCGCATCGGCGACCAGCGCACGGTGCCGCTCGCTGCCGACGCGGTTGAGAATGACGCCCGCGATCCGCACGGCGGGATCGTGCGCAGCAAAGCCGCGCACCACGGCGGCGGCGGATTGCGCCTGGCGCGAGATATCGAGCACCAGAACGACCGGCAGCCCGAAATGCGCCGCGAGTTCAGCAGTGGCGCCGCGGCGGCCGGTCGCGCCGGCGGCGCCGTCAAACAGGCCCATGACGCCTTCCACGACGAGAATATCCGCGCCGTCGGCGGCCTGCGCGGCGAGCGTTTCGAGAATCGGGTCCGGCATGGCCCAGCTGTCGAGATTGACGCTTGGCGCGCCAATGGCCGCAGCGTGGAATGCCGGGTCGATGTAATCGGGGCCAGCTTTCGCCGCCCGCACGGTGAGCCCACGCCGCGTCAGCGCCGCGAGGATGGCGAGCGTCACCGTGGTCTTGCCGGCGCCGGAATGCGGCGCGGCGATAATAAGCCCGCGCGCAGTCATAATTGTCCTTTTACGGCGGCATGCCCGGCGTGACGTGCGCAGGCTCCGGGACTAAAGACAATCTCACCAGAGGAAGGTTTATGGCCAAACAGGACGCCCCATTGCGCCGGGGCTGGACCACCGGCGCCTGTGCCGCTGCCGCGGCCAAAGCGGCTTTTGCGGCGCTGGTGACAGGGGACTTTCTTGATCCGGTCGAAGTGACGCTGCCGCGCGGCGAGCGGCCAAGCTTTGCGTTGGCCATGACAAAAACAGGCGACAGCTCGGCGACTGCTGGCGTGATCAAGGACGCCGGCGACGATCCCGACGTCACCCATGGCGCGCTGGTTTGCGCCACGGTTCGCGCCGGCGCGCTCGGCACCGGCGTGACCTTCAAGGCCGGCGAGGGCGTCGGCACGGTGACGCGCGCCGGGCTGCCCATTCCGCCGGGCGAGCCCGCCATCAATCCGGTGCCGCGGCAGATGATCCGTGACGCGATCGGTGAGATCGCAGCCACCGCAGGCCGCGCCGCAGATGCCGAAGTGGAAATCTCCATTCCGGGCGGCGAGGTTCTGGCGACCAAAACGCTCAACGGCCGTCTTGGCATTGTCGGCGGCTTGTCGATTCTCGGCACTACGGGGATCGTCGTGCCTTATTCCTGCGCGGCCTGGATTCATTCGATCCAGTCCGGCATCGATGTCGCGCGCGCTGCGGGTCTTACGCATATCGCCGGCGCAACGGGAGCGACGTCCGAAGCCGGCGCGCAAAGGCTTTATGGGCTGCCGGAGATCGCGCTGATCGACATGGGCGACTTCGTTGGCGGCATGCTGAAGTATCTGCGTCGCCATCCGGTACCGCGCGTCACCATCGCCGGAGGTGTCGCCAAGATGACCAAGCTCGCGCAAGGCTTCACCGATCTGCACTCCAAACGCGGCGCCGTCGATCTTGTTGAACTCGCCAATGTCGTGGCGGCGGCCGGCGGCTCGGGCGAGCTTTGTACGCGCATCATGGCCGCCAATACCACCGCGCAAGCTTTTGCTCATGCGCAAGCCGAGGGCATTGCGCTTGGCGAACTGGTCGCGCTGTCGGCGCAGGAGACGGCCGCAGGTCTTGTGGTCGGCCGAAACATCGACATCGAAGTCGTTATTTTCGACCGCGAGCAAAATCTCGTCGGCCGCGCGCCGTTCAAAAACTAGCAGCGCCTTCACGTTGCGCCTCCGCGAAACCTGCGGCGATAGTCGGCGTCATAAAGCGCGCTGTCGCGAAAGTCTTCCGCGGCCAAAGCCCGGCCGACCATGATCAGCGCCGTGCGCTCGATTTTTGCCGCCGCGACCTTGGTGGCGATATCGGCAAGCGTGCCGCGCAATATCAGTTCCGCGGGCGATGAGGCCTGCACCACGACGGCGGCCGGACAATCGGCGCCGTAAAACGGCACGAGCTCCTTGACGACCGTGTCGATGGCGTGGATGGCGAGATGGATGACGAGCGTCGCGCCGGTCGTGGCAAAACTCGCAAGCTTCTCGGTTTCGGGCATGCGCGAGGCGCGGCCGGAGACGCGGGTCAGCACCACGCTCTGCGCCACTTCCGGCACAGTCAGTTCGCATGCGAGCGCCGCCGCGGCTGCAGCGAAAGCCGGCACGCCGGGCGTCAGCGTATGGGGGATGCCGCGCTGGCCGAGCCGGCGCAGCTGCTCGGCCAACGCCGAATAGATCGAGAGATCTCCGGAATGCAGCCGCACGACGTCCTGGCCTACCGCATGCGCGCGCGCGAATTCGGCATCGATCTCGTCGAGCGACAGCGGTGCGGTATCGACGATGCGTGCGCCCGGCGGACAGAAGCCGAGCAATTCGCGCGGCACGATCGAGCCGGCATAGAGACAGACCGGGCATCGCGCGATGAGATCGCGGCCGCGCACCGTTATCAGATCGGCTGCGCCCGGCCCGGCACCGATGAAATGCACGGTCATGATGCCGGCTCGGAGACTGCAAGTGCGCAGGTCGCGGCGCCGATCACGAGCCGCGGGCCGATCAGTCGCGCCGCGGGGCCAGCGGCCGCAAGCGCCGCCGCCTCAGCAACCGACGGCACCCCGGTCAGCGCCAGCACGCGTTCGGATTTGGTTTGTGTCCGTTCGCTTGCGGATTTCAGTTCGCCGTCCGGCACCAACACGACACTGACACCGAAATGCGCCGCCGCGGTCTCGATCCCGGCCTCGTCATGCTTGGCCGCAATCGTTGCGATGGCATTGAGCGCGTGCGCGGCAAGGCCGGCCTGCGCCAGCGCCGCGCGGATAGCCGCTTCGATATCCGGCGCGGGCGTGCCCCGGCGGCAACCGACGCCGGCGACGATCATGGTTTGGTCCAGCGCCATTGCGTCACCGGCATTGCCGGGCGCCAGCCGGTCTTTTCGCCGAGCGGCTCCGCGCGCGAAATCGCGATGCGGATCAATTCGCCGCCAGCCGCCGCGTGGCGCGCCGTGAGCAGCGTTTCGGTCTCAAGCGTCACAGCATTGACCACAAGCCGGCCGCCGGGACGCAGCGCCCGCATGGCGACTTCGAAGACGCCGCCTTCGCCGACACCGCCGCCGATGAAGATCGCGTGCGGCGGCGCCAAGGTCGTGAGCGCGGCGGGAGCCATCGCCTCGACGATCTCGAGGCCAGGTACGCCGAAGGCCGCGGCATTGCGCCTGATCCGCGCGGCGCGATCCTCGCGCTGCTCCACGGCAATGGCGCGCATTGTCGGGTCGGCCAGCATCCATTCGATCGCGATCGAGCCTGAGCCGGCGCCGATATCCCACAACAATTCGCCGCGGCGCGGCTGCAGCGCCGACAAAGTCAGCGCGCGGATTTCGCGCTTGGTGATCTGGCCGTCATGCTCGAACAGATCGTCGGCAAGGCCTGCCGCGCGCGGCAAGATGCGCGCATCCGGCGCCGCTTCGACCTCGACCGCAACCGTATTGAGCGCCTCGACTGCGCCGAAGTGATAACCGGCCGCGGTCGTCGTCAGGATGCGCTCGCACGGGCCGCCGAGCGCTTCGAGGACGGTCAACCGCGAAATGCCGAAGCCGATTTGCGTGAGAAGCCTTGCCAGAGCGGTCGGCCCCTCGCCGTCCGAGGTCAAGGCGATGATGCGCGCGCCGGGCTGCAGATGCGGGCGGATCAGATCGAGGTTGCGGCCGTGCAGCGAGAGCAGCACCGCCTGCGGTAGCGACCAGCCGAGCCGTGCCGCGCTCAGGCTGAACGCCGACGGCGCCGGTACTACGACCATTTCCGTGACATCGACATGGCGCGCCAGCACCGCGCCGACGCCGTAATTGAACGGATCGCCGGTGGCGAGCACGCAGACCGGGTGGCCGCGATGCTGCAGCACTTCGGTGGCTGCGCCGTCGAATGGGCTCGGCCAGGCTTTGGTGGCGCCGCGGATGAGAGGGGCCGCGAGCCCCAGATGACGCCTGCCGCCGAACACGACTTCGGCGTCGCCGATAAGATCACGCGCCACCGGGCTCAGGCCCTCCGGCCCGTCCTCGCCGATGCCGACAATGGACAGCCAGCGCGGCAATGCGGCAGTGTCGGGCCGAAGCGCAGCGGGAAGCGGCGGGTTAAACGTCATGCCACGCATCCTCATACTCGGGGGCACCACGGAAGCGCGCGGCTTGGCCGAGCGCCTTGCCGTGCGTCCCGATCTCGATATTACGCTCTCCCTTGCCGGACGCACCATGGCGCCGGTGGCGCTGCCGGTGCCGGTCCGCAGCGGCGGTTTCGGCGGCGCTACGGGGCTTGCAAATTATCTCGTGCGCGAGCGCGTCGATGCTTTGATCGATGCCACGCATCCCTATGCCAGCATCATTTCGGCAAATGCCGCAGCGGCGGCCGGCAACGCCCAGGTGCCGCTTATGGCTTTGCGGCGCCGACCTTGGCACAAAATCGATGGCGACCGTTGGACACTGGTGAGCAATGTTAATGCTGCGGTCGAGGCCCTTGGCAACGCACCCCGCCGCGTCTTTGTCGCGCTCGGCCGCAACGAACTGGCGCCGTTCAGCGAGGCGCCGCAGCATTATTATCTGATCCGCAGTGTCGATCCGGTCGCGCCGCCGCTGGCTTTGCCGCAAGTCGATTACATCACCGGCCGCGGCCCGTTCAGCGAAGCTGCGGATCGCGCTTTGCTCAAAGCGCATCGCATTGAAGCGGTGGTCGCCAAGAACAGTGGCGGCACGGCGACCTACGGCAAGATTGCCGCAGCCCGCGCGCTCGGCCTTGAAGTGATCATATTGCGCCGGCCGGCGCTGCCCAATGTGCCTGCCGTTGCGACGGTCGACGAAGCGGTGATCTGGCTCGATCAAGCGCTCACCTTGGCCGCGGCGCGCGGCGTGTAAACGAGCGGCGGCTTTCCCGCGCGTGCGATCACGCGTGTTTCGCGCGAGCCGATAATGATCAGTGTCGCCATGTCGGCATTCGCGGCATCGGCTTCGCCGAGCGTAGTGATGCTCACCCGCTCGTCGGATCGCCCAACGGCGCGGCCGAACACCACGGGCGTCGCTTCGGGCAAATGCCGGCGCAGGCGCTCCAGCGCGTGGCCGAGCTGCCACGGCCGCGCCCGCGATATCGGATTGTAGAGCGCGATGACAAAGCCGGCATCCGCTGCGGCATCGAGGCGACGCTCGACGAGGTTCCACGGCTTGAGATTGTCGGACAGCGACAGCGCGCAGAAATCGTGACCGAGCGGTGCGCCGATCCGCGCCGCGACCGCAAGCATCGCGGTGATGCCCGGCACGAATTCAACGTCGAGCGCCCGCCAAGCCTCCGGGCCGGATTCAATCTGTTCGCAGATCGCAGCCGCCATGGCGAATACGCCAGGGTCGCCGCCGGACACGACGGCTACACTTGCGCCTTGTGCCGCGTGGCGGAGAGCGGCGGCGGCGCGCGCGCCTTCTTCGCGATTGTCGGAAGCATGACGGCTTTGTCCCGGACGCTCGGGTACGCGATCGAGGTAGGGCCCGTAGCCGTAAAGCGCATCGGCGGCTGCGAGCGCATCAGCAGCTTGCGGCGTCAGATAGCCCGCATCGCCGGGGCCTAAGCCAATGACCACGAGTCGGCCGCTCGTGGCTGGCGTCGTGGCCGCTTTCACGGCCGCTTCTCCCACCCGGGCACCAGCACCACGGCGAAATAGGGCGCATCGTCGTCGGTCTTGTCGGCGAGCGGAATGAGCTTCTCCTCCGACATCGTGCCGCGCTCGACATAGATGGCGTGCGGCAGCCGGCCGCTCGTTTCAAGCGCACGCCGCAATTTCGGCAAATGGCGGCCGACCTTCATCACCACCGCGGCGTCGGCGTCGGACAGCCGCCGCGCCAGCTCGGCTTCGGGCAGCGTCGCCGGCAGCACCGTGAACACGTCGTCGCCTTGCGCGATCGGCATGCCCGCCGCCGACCAACAGCCCGACATGCCGGTGACGCCGGCAACGATCTCGGTGGCGAAGCGCGGCGCTAGGCGCGTGTGCAGATGCATGTAGGAGCCGTAGAACAGCGGGTCGCCCTCGCTGATGACGGCGACGCTGCGGCCAGCTTCGAGATGGCTTGCTATCTCCGCGGCTGCCGCGTCGTAGAAATCGCAGATGACATCGCGATAGTCGTTGCTGCAGGCTGGCAGTTCGGTGGTGACCGGATAGAGCAACGGTAATTCGATGACGCCGGCGCGCAAATGCTGCGCCACGATGGCGCGCGAGTGACTGGCATTGCCGGCCTTGGCGAAATGGGCAATCACGTCGGCTTCGCCGAGCGCGCGCATCGCTTTCAGGGTCATCAGTTCCGGATCGCCCGGCCCGACGCCGACACCGAGAAGTTTCCCCGCGCTCATATCCCGGTCCTCGCCAAGGCGTTGAGCGCTGCGGCCGTCATGGCGCTGCCGCCCATCCTTCCGCGTACGATCAGAAACGGCACGCCGCGCGGATCGGCGGCGAGCGCCTCTTTCGATTCGGCGGCTCCGACAAATCCGACCGGGATGCCGAGAATGGCCGCCGGTTTCGGTGCGCCGGCATCGAGCATTTCCAACAGCCGGAACAAAGCCGTCGGCGCATTGCCGATTGCGACCACGGCCCCGGACAGGCGCTCGGCCCACAGATCGAGCGCCGCCGCCGAACGCGTGGTGCCGTTCCTTGCCGCAAGCGCCGCGGTGCGCGGATCGTTGAGCGTGCAGATCACGTCGTTCTTCGCCGGTAACCGCGCCCGCGTCACGCCGTGCGCCACCATTTCTGAATCGCAGAAGATCGGCGCGCCCTTGGCCAAAGCGCCGCGCGCCGCCGCCGCCAGCCCGTCGCCGAAAACGATGTGCCGGGCCATATCGACTTGACCGCAAGCATGGATCATGCGCACCGCAACATCGGCGTCCTCCACCGAGAAGCGCGACAGATCGGCCTCGGCGCGGATGATCGCGAACGAGCGCTCGTAGATCGCGGTGCCGTCGCGCAGGTAGCTGGCCTGCTCAGACATGCGCGGCCTCCTCAATGTGTTCGCGCGCATGGTTCGCAATCGCGGCCGACAGTTCATTCTTGGCCACGATCGCGAACGGCGTGTCGCGCACGGTCCCGTTGGCGATGAGCGCGCAACCCTCGGGCATGCCGACAACGGTCAGTGCGGCAGCCTCGGCATGCGCGCAGCCCTTGGCGCAGCCGGAAATATGAATCGTGCCGAGTCGCGGCGCCGCATTTGCTGCGACAGCAGGCGCCAGCGCGCGTGAAGCAATATGCGCCGAAGCGCAAATCGGCGCTCCGGCGCAGGCAATGACTTTGCGGCGCGGATCGTCGGCGCGGGTGATGAAGCCGAGCCGTTCGGCGGCTTCGGCAAAGGCAAGCGCGGTCTTCTGCGGAAGTCCGAGGGCCAAAAGCGTGCGTCCCGGCGCCGTGCGCAGGCCGGTTGCTCCGGCAGATCGTGCGGCTTCAGCCAATCGTTCGAGCGAACCAGCATCGGCATGGCCGAAGGCGAGGCCAATGCCGATGGCGCAATCTCCGTTGCGCAGCGAAAATTTTCCAATCGCCATGGCGGCAGTTCCACTCCACTCATTCCTGCGCAATCTGGAATCCAGCGCTGTCTCCGCAGAAAGCAAAAAGTCGCCAATTGCCGAGCAAAACGCTTGTGCCCCCTCGGCGGCAACAATGTCGCGGGCGCGTGCATCGCGGCCCCGCCGCGCGATGACATCGAGCAAGCGAAGCACGGTTTCGACGCCGTGCATCGGCCTCACATGACCCAGGCCGGCGGCGCGGCCTTCATCACCGCCGACACTGACGTGCAGTACCACCTCGCCGCGCACCGCCTGCGCGCGCAGCCGAATGTCGGCTGCGACAGCGCCAAGTCCGATTGCGCCGCCACCATCGATAGCGACGGAGACCTTGGGCGCGAGTTTTGTCGCGAGCATGCTCTGCGCAAAGGTGCGGCGCAGTTCGGTCGCAAGCGACGCCGAATCGAGAATTTCCCCGGTGTCGAGTCCGGCGAGCGGATTGCACAACACCGGGACCCCGTCGTCAGCGGCAATATCAAGCGCCGCGACGGTGTCGGCGAATTCCGCAGCGGATGCCTCGTTCAGGCCACGCACCTGAATGCTGCCGCGCGAGGTGACTTCGATCACGCCGTTGCCATGCGCACGCGCCGCTTGGCACAGTGCAGCAAATGCCGCGAGCGGAATGGTCCCAGTCGGCAGAAGCCGTACCAATAGGCCGTCGCCGGTCGGCATCGGCGCCGACAGACCGGGGCAGGCGCCGCGGCGCCGCGGAACGGTTTTGGCGATCGCCGTCATGCCATCACCTCTGCGCGCAGCGCCGCAAGCCCTGTCTCGATGTCGTTGCGGCGCGGATGCCAGAAACCGCGGCGGCGCGCCCCATCAAGCTTCTCGGCGATCGCTGCCGCGGCTTGCGGATTTTCGCGCAGCAAGAAGTCGCGCACGGCAGGATCGGCGACATAGGCGGCGTAAACGAGATCGAACAGTTCGTCGCTCACCGCATCTGTGGTTTCGGCGAAGGCGCAGAGCCGCTCGACCGTCTCGGCAAATTCCGCCGCACCACGCGGGCCATGGCGCATCTGGCCGCTGATAAAGCGCGGATTGATCGCGCGGGCCCGCACGATGCGCACCAGCGCCACCGACAAAGCCCGTGCACGGGGCCGCTGCGGATCGGTCATGTCCAGCATCACCAGATCGGCCGAGCGACCGAGCATCTTGGCGGCCGCGGCAAAGCCGCCGACAAAGGCCGCGTCTTCGGCGCCTTCAAGAAGATCGCGTGCCGGATCGTCGCTGGTATGCACCAGCATGTCGGCATCGGCGATGCGTTCGCCAAAACTGCCGGGCGCGGCATGCGCCGCGCCGTCAGCGCCGCTATAGGCGTGCGAGGCGGCGGCGAGATAGGCCGCGCCGATCTTGTCGGGTTCGGCATCGCGGCCCAACAAATCCTCCACGCCAGATCCATAAGTGCCAGGCGCGGTGCCGAAAATGCGCTGCAGATGCGCATCGGCACCGCGGCGTGCGGCGGCGAGGGGGTTCTCGTCGTCGGTCTCGTCGCGGGCGGCGACCGCCTGCACGGCGGTATCGATCAGCGCGATCTGCGCCGGGAAGAGATCGCGGAACAGTCCGGAAATGCGGAAGGTGACGTCGACGCGCGGCCGGCCGGCCGAGGCGGTTGGTAGCACTTCGACACCGGTGACGCGCCCGCTCGCAGGATCCCAGATCGGCCGGCAGCCCATCAGCGCAAAGCCCTGCGCGATCTCCTCGCCGCCGGTGCGCAAGGTGGCGCTGCCCCAAAGATCGACGACGACCGAACGCGGCATATCGCCATGGCTCTGCAAATGCGCGCGCACGATTTCGTCGGCGGCGCGGCGGCCGAGCTCCATCGCCGTCGGCGTCGGCAGCGTGCGCGGATCGGCGGTGAACAGATTGCGGCCGGTCGGCAGCACATCGCGGCGTCCACGCGCTGGCGCGCCGGCAGGCCCTGCCGCGACGCGACGCCCGTCGAGTGCGGCGAGCAGCGCCGCACGTTCGGCGTCGGCACTCGCGTGCCAAGCCGGATCGTCGATGCCCGGCGGGATGCGGCCATAGATGTGCTGGCCGTCTTTGACGGCGAGGTCCTTCAAGTCGCACAGCCAAGCATCGATGCGCCGCAGCGCGGCGTCGGCTTCGGCCTTGACGTCGAGGCCAGCCACGATCCCAGCTTCTTGCGCGAGGCCGGTGCGCTGCGCGGTTTCGACGATCAGCTCGGCAAGCCGCTCGCGGCGGCGGCGATCGAGGCCGTCGGCTTGCGCATATTCGTCGAGCAGGAGTTCGAGTTGGTGCGCGTCGCCACTCGGCCCGCCGGCGGTGAGCGGCGGCGGCAGGTGACCGATGGTCACGCCGGCAATGCGGCGCTTGGCCTGCGCCGCTTCGCCGGGATTGCTGACGATGAAGGGATAGATCACCGGCAGCGCGCCGGTGACGATTTCGGGGAAGCATTCTTCGGTCAGGGCGACTGCCTTGCCCGGCAGCCATTCCAGGGTGCCATGAGCGCCCATGTGGACAAGCGCATCCACTTTCGCGACGTGTTGCAACCACAGGCCGAACGCGACCAGTGCGTGCCGCGGCGGCAGCGACGGATCGTGATAATCGGCGCGGCGCTCCGCGGCGCGCCCGCGATCGGGCGGCAGTGCGACGATCAGCTTGCCGAATTGTTTCGCGCGAAAATGGAACGCGCCGTCGCGTGCGTCCGGGTCGTTGGCAGGATCGCCCCAGGCGTCGCGCAACCGGGCGACGGCCGCACCGGGCAATTGCGTCAGCAGATTCTCGTACTGCGCGATGCTCAGCCGGGCATCATCAGAGACTTTCGACACGGCATCGAGCAAATGGCGCGATGACTCAGGCGGGCCTGCCACGGCGTAGCCCGCGGCTGACAGGTCTTCGAGAGCGGCGATCACGCTGGCCGGCACGTCGAGACCGACGGCGTAACCGGTGCGGCCCGGTGCGCCGGGATAATCCGGCATCAGGATGGCGACACGCCGCTCGCTGCGCGGCAGTGCACGCAAGTGAACGAGCGCGGTTATGCGATCCGCGACAATCGCGACGCGATCGGGTTCGGGCCGGCTCACGAGCGCAGTGAAGGCAAGCCCTTCATGCGGCGGCAGCGGGTCCTTGAACGCGATCGTTCCGGCGAGCACGCGGCCGTCGAGTTCGGGCAGCACGATGTGCATCGCGAGGTCGGCGGCGCCGAGCCCACGCGGGCTGTCGCGCCAGGCGGCGCGCTTGGTCGTGGCGCTGACGACTTGCAGGACCGGCACGCCTGGCTCGTCGAGCACGGTCGGCGTATCGGCGCTGCCCGCAGCGAACGCCGTCGTCGTGACAATCAAGGCGGGATCGAGCTTGGCGAAGGCGCCGCGCAGGAACTGCGTGGCCTCGCCATCCTTCAAGCTCGTGACGATCAGCGGCGCCGGCGCCAGGCCGCGCGTGGCGAGCGCGTCGGCCAACATGTCGATCGGCGCGGTGTCGGAGGCGAGCAACAAAGCGCGGTAGAAAATGATCGGAACGACCGGCCGGTTCGGTTCGAGCGCGGCCACCATTTGCTCGAGCGCGACGGCGCCCTGGCCTGGGATATATCCGGCGAGCCGCGGCAGTGGCTTCGGCTTGCAGGTTTCCAGGTCCGCACCGGCATGGCGCGCCAGCCGGCGCAACAGGCTGCGCAAATTCTCCGGCCCGCCTTCGCGAAAGAAGCCCAGCAATTCGTCGAGTTGGTCGGCCGGCAAGGTCGAGGCGGCCACAAGCCGGCTGTCGTCGCGATCTTCGCCCGGCAGCACGGCAAGCGCGAGGCCGCGCTCGCGCGCCAGTGCCGATAAACGTTCGATGCCGTATTTCCAGAAGTCCAATCCGCCGAGGAGGCGCACCAAGATCACCTTGGCGCGTGCGCCGACCCGCTCGATCCATAAATCCACCGACATCGGATGGCGCAGGTCGCGCAAATGCGCGAGCCGCACGCTCGGCAACGCGGCGCGCTCGGCCTGCCAGGCAGCGGCAAGACCCGAGAGGTCGCTGTCGGCGAACGACAGAATGGCGATATCGCCGGGCGGCTGGCCGAGATCGACCGCTTCGACAATCTCGTCGAGGCCGGTTGAACTCGTCGTCAACAAGTGCATCGTGGATTACCCGGTCAAAGCCTGCGTCACCGCGGCGCGATCCAAGCCCTTCAGTCCGATCACCACCAGACGACCTTCGCGCGCCTCGGACGCCGCCCAGGGCCGGTCATATTGATGCGAGACGCGCGGGCCCACGGCTTGCACGAGGAGGCGCATCGGCTTCCCGGTCACCGCGGCAAAGCCCTTGACCCGCAGCACGTCGAAGCGCTCGGCCAGCGAAGCGACGCGCGCCGACAAATTCGACGGATCGGCGACCTCGCCGATCGGCACGACGAAGGAATCGAAATCGTCGTGATCGTGGTCTTCTTCCGCGTCGTGGTGGGTGCGGCGATTGGCGATGTCATCCTCGGTGCCGACGCCGAGCCCGAGCAGCAGGGTCTCGTCCACCTTGCCGCCGGTAACGGTCAGCACTTTGACGCTGCGCGGCAGCGCGCTCGAAATCGTCGCCAGCGCTTGATTGACGCCGGCTTCGTCGAGGAGGTCGCGCTTGTTGAGCACGACGAGGTCGGCGCAGGCGATCTGATCCTCGAAGACTTCCTCGACCGGGTCGTCGTGATCGAGCGCCGAGTCGGCGGCGCGTTGCCGTGACAGCGCCTCGAGATCCTGAGCGACGCGGCCATCGGCAAGGGCGGCGCCATCGACCACGACCACAACGCCGTCGACGGTGACGCGGCTCTTGATCGCCGGCCAGTGAAACGCCTGCACCAAAGGTTTCGGCAGCGCGAGGCCGGAGGTCTCGATGACGATATGTTCGATGCCGCCCTTGGCGAGAAGCGCATCGAGCGCCGGCACGAATTCGTCGGCCACCGTGCAGCACAGGCAGCCATTGGCGAGTTCGACGATGTTGTCTTCCGGGCACGCGGCGTCGCCGCAGCCTTTGAGAATCTCGCCGTCGATGCCGACGTCGCCGAATTCGTTGACGATCACGGCAAGCCTGCGGCCTTTGGTGTTTGCGAGCACGTGACGGATCAGCGTCGTCTTGCCGGCGCCGAGAAAGCCGGTGACGATGGTGCAAGGTATGCGCGCGAGTTGGCCGTTTGCCATGGTCATAGGTCAGCCTCGTTGAAATCGATTGGAGGAACGCGCGCGATCAGGCCGCGCTTGAGGATGTCAGGCCGTCCGCGCCACGGCAAAATGCCGTCGGCGGCCGTTGCCAGAAGCCGTGCGCCGTCGACCAGGTCCTGCGCGTTCCCGGTATCGAGCCCGCCAAATACATAGGTCCAGGACCCGTTGCAGCGCAACGCCGCGCTCGGCCCGCGATTGCAATTGGCGAGGCAGCGCAGCCGCCGCACGCTCACGTCCGTGCCGTCGGCGGCGCGTTCGGTGGCGTCCGCGAGCAGCGCGCCGGGCCGCGGATCGCTGTCGCAATCCTGCGCGCCATCCGGCGTGCTTTGCCGCTTGCAGGTGATGCAGACATAGATGGTCGGGGTCTCGCGGGTCATCGCTCGGCCTCACACACGCTCGATGGCGGGGCGATCGAAGCCCTGCCAGCGATAGATTAGGTAAGACAGCGCCCAGCTCACGACGAAGATGCCGACGACGAGATAGCCAAAATTGGCGAGTCCGCCGTTGAGATCGCCGATCAGATCCCAGAAGCCACCTTCGAGCCTGAGCTTGTCGGCAATGAGCCCGAGCGCTTCGATGCCGCCGATCAGGAGCGCGACCAGAACTGAAATCGCAGTGATGGTCAAATTGTACCAGATCTTGCGGATCGGATTGAGGAAGGCCCAGCCATAGGCCCCAACCATTAGCACGCTGTCGGTGGTGTCGACCAAAGTCATGCCGGCGGTGAACAAAGCCGGGAAGATCATCACGGTGCCGAAGGTCATGCCGCCGGAGGCCTGACTGGCCGCGACCGTGAACAGGCTGATTTCCGTCGCGGTATCGAAACCCAATCCGAACAGAAATCCGATCGGAAACATATGCCAGCTGCGCGACACCATGCGAAACAGCGGCCGGAACAGCCGGGACAGCAAGCCGCGGCCGGAGAGCAGGATATCGAGCTCTTGATCGCCGACCGGCTCGCCGCGGCGCGCGCGGCGGAAGCTCCCCCAGACGTGACGCAGGATCACGAGATTGATGACGGCGATGGCAAGCAGAAAAAACGCCGAAGCACCGGTGCCGATCAGGCTGCCGATTGCTTTGAAGTTCTCAAAACGTCCCTGCAGCGCGAAGGCCGTGGTCGCAATCGCCGCCACCGCAAGCGCGATCGACAGCGAATGGCCGAGCGAAAAGAACAAGCCGACCGCGATCGGCCGCTTGCCCTCTTGCATCAGCTTGCGCACCACATTGTCGATGGTCGCGATATGGTCGGCATCGACGGCGTGGCGCAGCCCCAGCACGTAAGCGAGGAACGCCGTGCCGAGCAGCGTCGGCCGTCCGGCCAGCGCAATGACCGCCCAGGTCCACACCAGGGCATTTGCCGCAACAAGAAAAACATAAAGCGCGACGACTTTGCCGCGATGATTGGCCGACGCGTCGTCGACCGTGGCTTTCAGGAAGTTCAGCACCAAAAAATCCTCGCATGGCCTGCCGTCGGCGCGAGCGAGGACCAAAAGACCTGGCGGCCTTTTGGATCATCCACAGGTACACCCCGACCCATGTTTGTCGCGTCGACACGACCGATGGCAGGTCTCCTGGCTCGCGGATCGTCGCCTCGTCCTGCCTTCCCGGTGGAACCAGTGGCGTAACCGAACGAGACTTCCCGCTCACAGTTGCGGGGGCAGCTGCGGTTTTGGCAGGCGTTTTCACGCCGCCGCACCGCATTCCCTCTTCGCCCTCTCGCGAGGGACCATCGATGCGCTAGTGATAGATTTCGCCGGGCCGGGCTGTCAATCTGGCCGCAAAGTTCCGAGTGATCAGGTTATGTCCAGCACAGCGAAAATGACGCTCGTCCTCGGCGGCGCCCGCTCCGGCAAAAGCCGCTATGCCGAGAGCTTGATCGCCGCCATGCCGCCGCCTTGGAGCTATGTGGCGACGGCGGAGGCGGGCGACGCCGAAATGGCCGAGCGCATTGCCGCGCATCGGGCGCGGCGCGGATCGAACTGGCAGACCATCCAAGCGCCGCGCGATCTGCCTGTCGCCTTGAGAACGAGCCAGGGGCGCCCGGTGCTGGTCGATTGCCTCACTTTGTGGCTGTCGAATCTGTTGCTGGCGGACGACAATATCGATGAAGAGACGGCGCTCCTGGAACAGGCTTTGGCGGCAAGCTCCGCGCCCGTGGTGCTGGTCGCCAACGAAGTCGGTTACGGTATTGTGCCCGAACACCCGCTCGGGCGGCGGTTTCGCGATTTGCAGGGCCTTCTCAATCAGCGTATCGCCGCGCGGGCCGATCGCGTCGTGCTGGTGGTCGCCGGGATTCCGCTGGCGGTGAAGGGCACGCTCTGAGGTGACGAGATGACCGACACAATCAAAGCCAATGACGAAACCGAGGCCGAACGGCATCGCGCCAAGATGGCCAAGCGCAAGGCGGTGCAGGACGCCGAAGTCGCCGAGAAGAAGATCGAGAAAGGCTTGCTCATCGTTCATACCGGCACCGGTAAAGGGAAATCGACGGCGGCGTTCGGCTTGACCCTGCGCATGCTCGGCCGCGGCCATCGCGTCGGCGTGGTGCAATTCATCAAGGGCGGTTGGCACTCCGCCGAGCGCGACGCGCTCGCCAAATTCGGCGATCAGCTGGTCTGGCACACGATGGGCGAGGGTTTCACCTGGGAAACGCAGGACCGTGCCCGCGATGTCGCGGCCGCTGCGCGCGCCTGGGCGAAAGCGCAGGAGCTGATGGACGATCCAAGCTTTGCCATGATCGTTCTCGACGAGATCAATATCGCGCTGCGCTATGATTATCTGAAGCTCGACGATGTCGTCGCTGCTTTGACGGCGCGACGGCCCGATTTGCACGTCGTCGTCACCGGCCGCAACGCCAAGCCGGAAATGATCGCCGTCGCCGATCTGGTCACGGAGATGACTTTGGTGAAGCACCATTTCGCCGCCGGCGTGAAGGCGCAGCCCGGCATCGAGTTCTAAAACATGCCGGCGCGCGCGCTGATGTTTCAGGGCACCGGCTCCGACGTCGGCAAGTCGCTCATCGTTGCCGGCCTCGCGCGCGCCTTGACGCTGCGGGGCCTGAGCGTGCGCCCGTTCAAGCCGCAGAACATGTCGAACAATGCGGCGGTGACCGCGGACGGCGGCGAGATCGGCCGCGCCCAGGCGCTGCAGGCGCGCGCGGCGCGGACGGCCGCGAGCGTGCATATGAACCCGGTTCTGCTCAAGCCACAGAGTGAGATCGGCGCGCAGGTCGTCGTGCAGGGCAAGGTCCATGGCAGCGCCAAGGCCGCCGCCTATCAGCAGTTAAAGCGCGAGCTCTTGCCTTATGTGCTGGAAAGTTTTGAGCAGTTGCGCAGCGAATCCGACATCGTTCTGGTCGAAGGCGCCGGCAGCGCTTCGGAAGTGAATCTGCGCGTCAACGACATTGCCAATATGGGTTTCGCCCAGGCCGCGGGCGTGCCCGTGGTGCTGATCGGCGATATCGACCGCGGCGGCGTGATCGCAAGCCTGGTCGGCACCAAGGCCGTCATCGCGCCGGAAGACGCAGCTCTGATCTGCGGCTTCATCGTCAACAAGTTCCGCGGCGATCCGGAACTGTTCGACGCCGGTATGGAGCGCATCGTGCAATTGACCGGGTGGGAGGCGCTCGGCCTCGTGCCGCATTTTGCCGGAGCGCGGCGCCTTCCGGCTGAAGACGCGCTGGCGCTCGAGCATATCCGGCAGGGCAAATCGGGCGCTAAGTCGGCGACCAAGCTCCGCATCGCCGTTCCGATCCTGCCGCACATCGCCAATTTCGACGATTTCGATCCGCTCGATGCCGAGCCGGCGGTCGATCTCGTTCGCGTCAAGCCGGGTCGGGCGCTGCCGGGCGATGTCGGCCTCATCGTGCTGCCCGGCTCGAAAGCGACGATTGCCGATCTGGCCGCGCTGCGCGCGGCGGGTTTCGATATCGACATTGCCGCACATCACCGCCGCGGCGGCGCGGTCTTGGGCCTGTGCGGCGGTTATCAGATGCTGGGGCGCAGCGTTGCCGATCCCGACGGCATCGAAGGTCCGCCGGGGAAAGTCGAGGGGCTTGGCCTCATCGACGTCGAGACCATCCTGTCCGAGGACAAGCGCCTCACCGCGGTGCGGGGTACGACGACCGACGGCGCACCGTTCTTCGGCTACGAGATGCATATGGGCGTGACCGAAGGCCCCGATCGCGTGAGGCCTTTTGCGCATCTTGCCGATGGCGCGCCCGAAGGCGCGATCTCCGCCGACGGACGCGCCGTCGGTACCTATATCCACGGCCTGTTTGCCGATGACCGGCAGCGCGCCGCCTGGCTCGGCCGTTTTGCCGCGGGCGCGGCGAACATCGCTTATGATGCGCTGGTCGAGGAGACGCTCGACGCGCTGGCCGTGCATCTGGAAACGCATCTCGACATCGATCGTTTGCTCAAACTCGCACGATGAAGAGGACACCAATAAGCGCGAGCAGCACGATCAGCGCCGCATCGGCGCGGCGGTAGAGCTTAAGCGCCCGGCGGATGTCCTGCGCATCGGCAGCGCGGCGGCCAGATCCCATGACTGCATCATCGACCGCGACGCCGTCATAAATGCGCGGGCCGGCCAGCGCGAGGCCGAGCGCGCCCGCGATGGCTGCTTCCGGATAGCCGGCATTGGGCGAACGATGGCGCGCGGCGTCCCGCCAGGTCGCGCGCCATGCGGTGCTGACGTTGAAGCCTCTTGCGGTCGCAGCTGCGGCGATCAAAAACAGCGCCGAAAGCCGCGATGCCGGTAAATTGATCAGATCGTCGAGCCGCGCCGCGGCCCAGCCGAAAGCCGCGTAGCGCTTATTAAGATGGCCGATCATGCTGTCGGCGGTATTGATCGCCTTGTAGATCGCGGCGCCCGGAAGCCCGGCAACGGCCATCCAGAATACCGGCGCGACGATGGCGTCGGAGAAATTCTCGGCGAGACTTTCGATCGCGGCGCGCGCCACGCCGGCGGCATCGAGCGCCGTGGCATCGCGGCCGACAATATGCGCGACGGCAGCGCGGCCGGCCTCGACGCCGCCGGTTTCGAGCGCTGTGGCCACATCGGCCACATGGCGGTACAAGCTTCGCTGGGCCACTAAAGAGCTGCCCGCAAGCGCCGCGGCGAATATGCCGAATGGCAGGCGCAACAGGACATGCTGCAGCAGATAGGCGACCGAACCGGTGATGGCCGTAACAGCTAAGATCGTGATGACCCCGGCGGCCCGGCGCCGGATCTGTCCGCCCGCCTCGCGGTTGAGCGAGCGGTCGAGCGCGTCGATCAGGCGGCCGATCCAGGTCACCGGATGGCCGATGGCGCGCAACAGCGGTCGCGGATAACCGAGAGCGAGCTCGATCAGCATGGCAAGGAGCGCGAGCGCAACGAACATAGTGACAACTATGGCGGCCTTTCAGGGCGCGGACGAGCCGCTTTGGCACGGTGGCGATTTGAGCGCCGCCAGGGAGATGTTCCCTGGCGCGCTCGAACCCTTCGTCGACCTTTCGACCGGGATCAATCCCAATCCGTATCCTGTTCCGGCACTGCCTGCCGATTTGTATGCACGGTTACCGGATTCCACTGCACTGGCAAGGCTTGTGGCGGCGGCGGTTACGGCCTATGGCGCGCCCTCGGCGGCGCATCTTGTAGCTGCCCCCGGCACGCAAATTTTGCTGCCGCTGATCGCAAGCCTTGTGCCGCCCGGACGCGCCACAGTCCTTGCCCCGACCTATGTCGAGCACGCCCGCGCCGCCGCTCTCGCCGGGAATGCAGTGACCGAAGTGAGCGATATCGGGGCGCTTGGCGATGCCGGGCTTGCGATCCTGACCAATCCAAATAATCCGGACGGCCGCCTTCTGGCCAAAGACGAATTGATCGCCGTCGCGAGGAAGCTGCAGGCGCGTGGCGGCTTGCTCGTGATCGACGAAGCTTTCATGGATGTCGGGCCGGTGGACGCAAGTCTCGCCGGAGAGAGTCTTGCCGGAAAGAGTCTTGCCGGCGAGAGTCTTGCCGGCGAGGTCGGGCTCGGCAACGTCGTGGTGTTGCGCTCGTTCGGCAAATTCTTCGGTCTCGCGGGTCTGCGGCTTGGCTTTGCGATCGGCGCGCCGGCGCTGGTCGAGCGCATCAAGTCGCTGCTTGGCCCGTGGGCGGTTTCAGGACCGGCGCTCGCGATCGGCACGCAGGCGCTGGCCGATCGCGCTTGGATCAGCGCAACGCAGGATCGCCTCGCGCAAGCGGCAGACAGACTGGATACAATCCTGACCGGCGCCGGCCTCGACATTGTCGGCGGCACGATTTTGTTCCGGCTGGCGCGCAGCCACGCGGCTGCGGAACTCTTTCATCACCTCGGCCGCGCGGGAATATTCGTCCGGAGATTTCCCGATCATGCCGAATGGCTGCGTTTCGGCCTGCCGGCGGCGGAACCGGATTGGCAGCGGTTGCAGAATGCCATGAATCAAAATGCGATGGCCGCCATTGCCGACAACGGCTAGGCTTGGGCCATGACTTTGCGCGCGCATCAGAAAATCGAAGGCGGTGCGCCATCGATGAGTTTCGATGGCGCGTTTCGCGCGCGCCTGCGCGACCTTCTGGCCTGGCGGCGCGACGTGCGGCGTTTCCTGTGCGATCCCCTGCCGGACGGCGCTTTGGAAGTGCTCATCGAATTTGCCTGTCTCGCGCCGTCGGTCGGATTAAGCCAGCCGTGGCGCTTCGTCATTGTTGAAAACCGCACGCTGCGCGCGGCGATCCGCGAAAATTTCGCCGCCTGCAATGCACAGGCGCTTGCGGCGCAGGCGCCGGAACGCACGAGCCTCTATGCCAAGCTCAAGCTCGCCGGACTGGATGAAGCGCCCGCGCATTTTGCCGTCTTTGCCGACCGCACGACCGAACAGGGTCATGGTCTTGGTCGTCACACCATGCCGGAAATGATCGACTATTCCGCGGTCACCGCGGTGCATACGATCTGGCTTGCGGCGCGGGCGCAGGGCATCGGCATGGGCTGGGTGTCGATCCTCGATCCCGAAGCGGTGGCGGCTATTCTCGACGTCCCCGCGCACTGGAAATTCATCGGCTATTTCTGTCTCGGCTATCCGCAAGCGGACGATAGCGTGCCGGAGCTCGAACGCGCCGGCTGGGAACAGCGGCAGCTATCGCCAGCGGCCATCATCCGGCGCTAGTTCATAATACTGCGCCGGATCACGCTCAAATGAAAATCTTCCGCCATTTATCTTAACGTCATGTGCCAAAACAGGGCACAACCACTGGCACCCGCTTTGCTCGCATCAGCGTAGCCGTTGTCGCGTGTTGTTGCGCGATCGCGGCGAACGCAACAGCAGCCGATTGAATTGATCGGCACGCGTTTGAGGGAGAGAGCGGTGTTAACCCTTCGCTGTGCCAGAGTGATCTCGTGGTCCGCGCGCATTGCCGCCGTGGCCGCAGTCGTCGTCTTAAGCTCGAGTGGTTTCGGCCCGAGCATGGCTCGCGCCGGCGGCATCGAGGTCGATAGCTGTGTCGGATCGCGCTATTCCATCACCTGCGTCTCGCGCTGGGGTGGCTACGGCGATCCGTACATCCGGCAGGTCGCGCCTGCGACCGAAGCCGAGAAAGCGCTGCAGGCCGATCGTAATCGCAAATGGCAACAGCGCTGCCAGCCGCTCGTCTATCAGGACCGTTACGGCGTTCCGCGCTATGAATACGCCGCCCGCGGTTGCGAGTTCGGCGTTATCCAATAGCGGCTGTCGAAGCTTAGTGGAGAGTGTTGGCCGGCCTCACGGCGCCTTGTCCGAGCGCGGCAACTGGCGGGCCAACCCTGACCTGACCCGCTAAATTCTGCCCCGGCAAATTCTGTCCCGGGACGTGCTGGCCCGGGAAATATTTGGCGACCACGACCGGATCGAGCTGCCGCACCGCGCCGTCGGGCAGGCGGTGCCAAGTCTCGTCGCGACCGAACAGGGCAATACCCAGATAGCCGCGCACGGTTAGCGTCTGACCGTCGGGACTCAAGGTCATCATCGCGTTGTAGATATTGCCGTCACGCGGATCGAGAATATTGCCGCCCTGGTAGCTCAGTCCGTCGCGCGCCATGTTGCGGATGAACGATATCCCCAATATCGGCGCGTTTCTGCGATCGTCCTGGCAGCGCGAGCAGATCGGATTTTTCGGGTCGCCTGGCGCGGGAAACATCTTTGCGATCGCGCCTTCATAGTAGCCGCCGCGTTCGACGATGAGAAACCAGGCGACCGGCGCTCCGGTCTGCTCGTCGAGTTTCTGCCACAGCCCGACCACCGAAGGCTCGGCCGCGGCGGGACGCATGGCCGAAAGTGTTACGACGAAACCCAGGAACAGCGCTGCTACGACCGGCTTCACGATCAGCTTCATGCTATGCGCGACCACGGTACTTCTCCATTCGCCCCAGCAAGAGAATCAACGACTCAACGCCGCGGAAATTCTTGGGTGACAATGCGGTGATTTCTGGACGAATCTGGCCGGCTTTTTGATAGCCGAGCCGGGCTTCCCACTGTGCCCGGGCCGTTCTACGCGAATCACTCATCGCCGAAAGGTACGGCAGGGTTGGTAAAAAGGTTTGAACGCCGCGCGGCGGATGTTATGTGGTCGCAGGAGACCAAGCTCACGGCCCAAGGTTCGAGAAGGAAGCGCCTGACCAGGGTCGCGAGCTTGGCCTGCATCCGCATTCCGCATCGAAATCGCGACTTTCACGACAATCCCGTGACAGCCGTTCTGCGATTGCTAGGCCGTGACACATGCGCGTAAACGTCCCGATTTCCGCAGGCGCTTGGGCTCGCTTATTCAGCCGCTGGGACGTGCTCGCGTTTCTTTTGATCCTTGGACTGCTGGTGTTTCTGGGCGAGGCAAGCCGGCATCTGTTTGAGCCGCTCACCGAATTGCAGCAGCAGCCGATGTCGCTCGATCCGCGCAATCTGCCGGAATATGCCGCGCGCACCACGCTGCGCATGCTCATCGCCATGGTGCTGTCGCTGATCTTCACCTTCACCTATGCGACGCTTGCAGCGAAGAGCCGGACCGCCGAGCGGATCCTGGTGCCGCTCCTCGATATCCTGCAATCGGTGCCGATCCTGGGCTTCATCTCGGTCACCGTCGTGTTCTTCATGGCGCTGGCGCCAGGCCGCGTGCTCGGCGCCGAATTCGCCGCGATCTTCGCGATCTTCACCAGCCAAGCTTGGAACATGGCGTTCAGCTTCTACCAGTCCTTGCGCACGATCCCGACCGAGCTTGACGAGGCATCGCGCAATTTCCGGCTCACGGCGTGGATGCGGTTTTGGCGCCTCGACGTGCCGTTCGCGATGCCGCAACTCATCTGGAACATGATGATGTCGATGTCGGGAAGCTGGTTCTTTGTCGTTGCCTCTGAGGCCATCAGTGTCGGCAATACGACGGTCACGCTGCCCGGCGTCGGCTCTTATATCGCGCTCGCCATCGAGCACCGCGACCTTGTCGCCGTGAGCTGGGCGATCGGCACCATGCTGGTCGTGATCTTCATCTACGACCAGGTGCTGTTCCGCCCGCTTGTGGCCTGGGCCGACCGTTTCCGTTTCGAGCAGGAGCCAGGAGCACTCGCGCCGGAATCCTGGGTGTTCGACGTGCTGCGGCGGTCGCGCTTGATCGAGCGTTTGATCACGCCGTTCGCGGCGCTGTGGCAGCTCACCTTCCGCCCGCTGCGGCCCGACAAGACGGCGTCCGCTCCCCAATCGGGCTCGATCGCTCCAGGCCGGTTTGCCTTCCAAGCCGGCCTGATCGTCTTTGCGCTCGCCGCCCTCGCCTTGTGGCAGATCGTCAGCTTCGCCATCGAAGGCATCACGCTCGCCGATGTGATGACGACGCTGGTGCTCGGCCTTGCCACGCTCGCCCGCGTCGTCGTGCTGATCGCCATTGCGAGCGTCATTTGGGTTCCGATCGGCGTCTGGGTCGGCGTGCGGCCCCGCATCGCCAACATGGTTCAGCCGGTGGCGCAATTCCTCGCCGCCTTTCCGGCTAATCTGTTGTTTCCGATCGTGGTGTCGATGATCGTCGCCTTCAGGCTCAGCCCGAATATCTGGCTCAGCCCGCTGATGATCCTCGGCACGCAATGGTACATTCTGTTCAATGTCATCGCCGGCGCCGCGGCCATTCCCAACGAGCTGCGGGCCGTCGGCGTCAATTTGCGGGTGCGCGGCTGGCTGTGGTGGCGGCGCATCGCGCTGCCGGCGGTGCTGCCCTATTATGTGACCGGCGCGATCACGGCGTCCGGCGGCTCGTGGAACGCCAGCATCGTCGCCGAGGTCGCCTCCTGGGGCGATGTGCATCTGCAGGCCGACGGGCTTGGCGCCTATATCGCCCAGCAGACCGATGCCGGCAATTTCCATAAGATCGTGCTCGGCATTGCCGTGATGAGTTTGTTCGTCGTCGTCATCAATCGCTTGTTCTGGCGTCCGCTTTATTACTACGCCGAGCGCAAATTCCGTCTGGGATGAGGATCGCAAAGGATCTCAGCATGACCGCCGCTTTGCTTGATATTCATGGCCTGCGTCAGTCGTTCCCGCGCGCCGACGGCGGTGAGCATCTGGTGCTCGACGGCGTCGAACTTTCGCTCAACCAGGGCCAGATCGTTGGTCTTTTAGGTCGCACGGGCTCGGGCAAATCGACTCTGCTGCGGCTGATCGCGGGACTCAGCCGGCCGACCGGCGGTTCCGTCACTTATCTCGGTCAGCCGGTGAATGCGCCGGCGCCGGGCATCGCCATGGTGTTTCAATCCTTCGCGCTGTTCCCGTGGCTCACCGTTCTGGAAAACGTGCAGCTCGGGCTCGAGGCGCTCGGTCTGCCGCAGGCGGAAATCCGCAAGCGGGCGCTGGCGGCGATCGATCTGATCGGACTTGACGGTTATGAGTCCGCTTTTCCGCGCGAATTGTCCGGCGGCATGCGCCAGCGCGTCGGCTTCGCCCGTGCGCTCGTCGTGCATCCGAACATCCTGCTGATGGACGAGCCGTTCTCCGCGCTCGACGTGCTCACCGCGGAGACCTTGCGCACGGACTTTCTCGAACTGTGGGGCGAGGGCAAGCTGCCGATCAAGGGCGTGATCCTGGTCACGCATAATATCGAGGAGGCGGTGCTGATGTGCGACCGCATCCTGCTGTTCTCCTCCAATCCGGGCCGCATCATCAGCGATATTCCCGTCGATCTGAAACAGCCGCGCAACCGGATCGATCCGCAATTCCACGACATGGTCGAGAAGATCTACGTGGCGATGACCGCGCGCAAAGCCGCGCCGACGCAGTTCGGCGCGGTGCCCGCCGCAACGATGAATACGGTGCTGCCGCGGGTGTCGGCCAATCTGATGTCCGGTCTTATGGAGACGCTCAGCGCGGCGCCGTTCAACGGCAACGCCGACCTGCCGGTGCTCGCGGACGAGCTCGCCATGGAATCCGACGAGCTATTGCCGGTCGCGGAATCCTTGCAGATGTTCCGCCTGGCGGAGATCGAGGGCGGCGACATCAAGCTCACCGATATCGGCAAGCAGTTCGTCGAGATGGCGACCGACGACCGCAAGAAGCTGTTTGCGCGGCAGTTGCTCGCCCAGGTTCCGCTCGCCACGCATATCCGCCGCGTGCTTCAGGAGCGCGCCAATCACGTGGCGCCGAAAAGCCGCTTCCTCGACGAGCTGGAAGATCACATGAGCACGGAAGACGCCGAGCACACGCTGCGCGCGGTGATCGCCTGGGGACGTTTCGCCGAAGTCTTTGCTTATGACGACGATTCCGAGACCTTCAGTCTCGAAAATCCGACCTGACATCAGATCGATGGCGGTGTGTTTACGTCCGGTTTAGGCCCTTGCAACGGGCCGTTCTCGCCGATTACGGTGCTAATGCTGACTTGGAGCTTGGTCGCCCGGGGTTGAGGGCGGCCTGTGCTCCTGGGAATTTCGAGACTGCGTGGCTCCTTGGAAGAAAATCCCAGTTCCGCCGGCTTGCGCGGCGGGATTTTTCTCAAAAACCACGCTCGAAAAAGCGAGGGCGACGATGTCGGTACTTCCCAGGATTGACGACGGTACACGTGTGCATTGGCTGTTACTGGGCTCGTTGGCCCTGAACTTGTTTTTTGCCGGCGCGGCCGGGGCGGTCGCCTATCGCTACACGGGCACGGTCCCGCTGACGCAAGTGACGCGGATCGATCATAATCTGGTCGGTCGGCTCAATCGCGTCGCGGAGAGCTTGCCGCCCGCCGATGGCGATGTCATGCGCGAGCAGCTGCGCGAGGACGCCATCAAGATCGCGACGGCGCAGGCCGATCTTCGTCTGTCGCAGGACGATGTGCGCCGAAGCCTGCGCGCCGAGCCGTTCGATGCCGAGGCGATGCGCAACGCCATGACGGAAAATCACGCCGCGCACGAACGGTTCGATCAGGTCATTCACGACATGCTGGCCACTGCGGCGGGCAAAATGTCGGTCGTCGGCCGCAACAAGCTCGCCGATTGGCCGGCCCAGCGCGCCAATGCGCGGATGGTGCAGTGATCCGCAAAGATCTTTTGCTACGCATGATCTTTTCGGAAAACCGGCTTCCACTTTTCCGGATCATGCGCTAGGCCGCGCTGCGCCGTCCGTTGGCTGCGATTGCGAGCAGCGCGCGCTCGGCGATGGTGTCGCCGAGCAGCGGCCTTTGCCGCGAATCCAGCACCGCATCGGCAAGTTCCGCCATTGTCGCGGCAAGCCGCGCCGCGCTCCAGGCCTTCAGCGCCGCGCCGATAAAATCCTTGCGGCGAAAATGCAGCGGCGGCTGCACGGCATCGAGCGAGAACGGCGTGCCGTCCTCGATCGCCAGCCGCCATTTGTGCAGCTGCGCCACCTGACGCTGCGCGGCGAATAGGATCGATCCGGCATTGGTGCCCGCGGTGCGCGCTTTGCCGAGCTGCGTCTCAAGCTCCGCCGGCCGGCCGGCAAAAGCGGCATCAACGATATCGTCGAGCGCCAGCGCCGAAGCGTCGGAGACGACCGCCATGACGTCGTCGACGCCGACCTGCTTTTGGCCATGCGCATAGAGCACGAGCTTGTTCAGTTCGCTGCGCGAGGCCGACCTGTCGCCGCCGAGCAAGGGGATCAGCAGATTGCGCGCGTCCGGCGCCAGTGCGAGCCCGGCCGAGCGCATCTCGCTGTCGATCAATTGCGCGCGGTCACGTTCGCTGTCGGCATAGCAGGGCAGCGCCGCGGCGTTTTTCGCGCGCTCGCACAGCACACGCAGCGGCGCATTGCGCCGCAAATCGCCGGCCTCGATGATAATGCGGCAATCGATGATATCGACGCCAAGGAGCGCTTCGACCGCCGGCGCGATATTGCGGCCGGAAGCCTTCACCCACACCGCGCGGCGGCCGCCGAACAGCGGGATGGTCTGCGCCTCTTCGACGAGTCGGGCCGGATTGGCCGTCACGTCCTCGCCTTCGAGGCGCGCCAGCGCGAACGGATCGTTGACGTCGTCGACGGAAGTCTTGACCAAAGCATTGACGCGCTCGCTGACAAGGCCCGCGTCCGGGCCAAACACCAGCACCACGGGCCGCGCCGGATCGGGGCGCGCGATGAAGGCGTCGACATTGGCGGCTTTGATCGCGACCATGATCGATATTTAGATCAGAACCCGGACAAGAAAACGGAAAATCAGAGGGCGAAACCGATCACGTCCCGGCGACGAAATAGGACGCCAGCCGATTGCGGATCGCCTCGGCGACAGCAATTACCGCTTGGTCTTGGGCGTCGCGCGCGGCGCGCTGCGTGGCGAAGCGCTGTTCCGGACCTGGGGAGTCGACGCCGACATGCGAATAGGCGGTATCCCTGAGCACGACCTTGCCGGTGGCGATTTCGGTCAGCTGATAAGTCACGGCGACACCGTCGAGATCGGCCGTCGGCCGGCCGCTGACGGGGTCGACGATCACCGTCATTGACGTCGCCGCAACCGTCATCGTCAGACGATGAGTCGGCGCATTGGCGCCGGCGTTACCATTGAGATTGTATTGCAGCGCGTTGCGCATGCTGACCGCGATGCGCGCCTCGGGCGAGCCCTGACGCGTCGGGATGATGGGAATTTCGACTTCGGCGAGCTTGTCGCGCACGCTCTCGGTCTCGGGCGACGCGGGATTGCGTCCGTAAAGCGGCTGGAAGCAGCCTGCCGTCAGCCCCGCCGCAACGATGACGACGGCGAGTCGCACCAGGATGCTCAAGCTTCTGCGCTCAGACCACGACATTGACGATCCGTTTCGGCACGACAATCACCTTTTTCGGTGCCTTGCCTTCCAGTGCCTTTTTTACCTCATCGAGAGCCAGAACGGCAGCCTCGATTTCGGCATTGCTCGCGTCGCGCTCGACGGTCGCCTCGGCGCGCTTCTTGCCGTTGACCTGCACCGGCAGCGTGATCGTGGTCTCGATCAGGAGTTCGCGCTCGGCCTTCGGCCACGCGGCTTCGGCGACCAGGCCTTCATGCCCGAGCACGGCCCAGCACTCCTCGGCGAGATGCGGCATCATCGGCGCGAACAATTGCACAAGAACACCAACCGCTTCCCGCATGGCCCAACGGAAATCAGGCGTGGAAACGGCCCCCTCTTTCGACCCCGGTTCAGCCCCCAAATCGGCCCCGATATCGCCAATTATCTCATTGAGCTTATTGGCGAATTCGTAGATGGCGGCGACACAAACATTAAAGTGCAGCTTTTCGATGTCATCGCTGACTTTGGCGAGCGCGGTGTGGGTCGCTTTGCGCAAGCCTGCCGCGGCCGCGGAGAACTGCGCCGGGCGCGTTTCCGGCGCCCCTTTGGCAATGTCGCCGGCCTCGCCGACGAGCCGCCACAGCCGCTGTGCGAAGCGTGAGGCGCCCTGGACGCCCCGCTCGGTCCATTCCACGTCGCGGTCGGGCGGCGAGTCCGACAGCATGAACCAGCGGGCGACGTCGGCGCCGTAATCGCCGATGATCTCGTCGGGATCGACGGTGTTGCGTTTCGACTTCGACATTTTCTCGATGGCGCCGATCTCGACCGGCTCGCCGGTCGAAATCAGCGTCGCGCGCCGCGTATCGCCGTCGGCCTCGATCTTCACTTCGGCCGGCGCGACCCAGTCGCCGTTTTTGGCGCGATAGGTCTCATGCACGACCATGCCCTGGGTGAAGAGGCCGGCGAACGGCTCGTCCAGCCCGACATGGCCGGTCACTTTCATCGCGCGGGTGAAGAAGCGGCTATAGAGCAGATGCAAGATCGCGTGCTCGATGCCGCCGATATATTGATCGACCGGCATCCAATCGTCGACCATCGGCCGGTCGGTCGGCGCGGTGGTGATCCACGGATCGGTGAAGCGCTCGAAATACCACGACGAGTCGACGAACGTATCCATCGTGTCGGTCTCGCGCCGCGCCTTGCCGCCGCATTGCGGGCAGTTCACGTGCTTCCAGGTCGGATGATGATCGAGCGGATTGCCCGGCCGATCGAACGTCACGTCCTCGGGCAAGGTCACTGGCAGATCTTGTTCCGGCACCGCGACGATGCCGCATTTGTTGCAATGGATGATCGGGATCGGGCAGCCCCAATAGCGCTGCCGTGAAATGCCCCAGTCGCGCAGCCGGAAATTGATCTGCCGCTGCGCTACCGGACGATTGCCGGACGTCTCTTTCTCCAAACGCTTGGCGACTTCTTCCTTGGCCGCCGCAATCGTCATGCCGTCGAGGAAGCGCGAATTGATCATCGTGCCGTCGCCGTCATAGGCGGTCTTGGTGATGACGAAGGTCTTTGGATCCTGGCCCGGTGGGCAAACCACCGGCACATTGCCGAGACCGTATTTGTTGACGAAGTCCAAGTCGCGCTGGTCGTGCGCCGGGCAGCCGAAAATCGCGCCGGTGCCGTAATCCATCAGAATGAAATTCGCGACATAGACCGGCAGCGTCCAGGATTTGTCGAACGGATGCACGGCGCGGATGCCGGTGTCGAAGCCCTGCTTTTCGGCAGTGTCGATTTCGGCCTGCGCGGTGCCGTGATGCCGGCATTCCTCGATGAATGCGGCGAGCTTCGGATTCTTCTTCGCCGCCGCCGTAGCGAGCGGATGATCGGGCGCCAGCGCCATGAATTTGGCGCCGAACAGAGTGTCCGGCCGCGTCGTGAAAATCTCGAGCTCGCTCTCGCCGTCGGGCGTGGTCGCTTTGTCGAGCGCGAAGCGGACCAGCAGGCCTTCGGAACGGCCGATCCAATTCTTCTGCATCAGCCGCACTTTTTCCGGCCAGCGGTCGAGCGTGTCGAGTGCATCGAGCAGCTCTTGCGAATATTTGGTGATCTTGAACACCCACTGGCTCATCTCACGTTGCTCGACCAGCGCGCCAGAACGCCAGCCGCGACCGTCGATCACCTGTTCGTTCGCCAGCACGGTCTGGTCGACCGGATCCCAATTGACTTTCCGCTTTTCGCGCTCGACCAGCTTGGCTTGCCGGAAATCGAGGAACATTTTCTGCTGATGCTTGTAATAGCTCGGATCGCAGGTCGCGATTTCGCGGCTCCAATCGAGCGACAGGCCCATCGACTTGAGCTGCTTCTTCATCGCCGCGATATTGGCGTAGGTCCATTCCTTGGGATGGACCTTGCGCTCCATCGCGGCGTTTTCCGCCGGCATGCCGAAAGCGTCCCAGCCCATCGGATGCAGCACGTTGAAGCCCATGGCGCGCTTGAACCGCGCCACCACGTCGCCCATCGTGTAATTGCGCACGTGGCCCATATGAATGCGCCCCGACGGATAGGGGAACATTTCCAGGACATAGTATTTCTTGCGCGGATCGTCGTTCTTCGTCGCGAAGATGCCGCGCTCGTCCCAGATTTTCTGCCAGCGGGCCTCGGCGTCGCGGGCGTTGTAGCGGTCAGGAGCCATTGCAATCACGGTTCTTTTCGGGTCGCCGCACGTGACATAAAAGGGGGCTGCCGGTCAATGTTGGGCTGCGAATTGCGGCTTTCCAGGGCGCTTCTGCCAGGCAATTCTGAACCTGCCCGCGAGTCAACATCGATCCGCAAAGTCATTTCGAGACAACGCATCGCGCAGGCGTGCGATGACCTCGTCCCAGTCGCCCGGCGCCTTTTGATGAAACAGGCGCGCGGTCGGATACCAAGGACTGTCCTCGCGGCCGTTGAGCCAGCGCCAGCAGCCATCGAAACGCGACAGGATCCAGACCGGCTTGCCCAGCGCGCCGGCAAGATGCGCGACTGCGGTATCGACACTGATGACAAGGTCGAGATTGGCGATCAGCGCCGCGCTCTCTTCAAAGCCGGCAAGCTCGGATGTCGGGTCGATCAGCGACAGGCCATCCGGCGGCCGCAGCGCCTGCGCCGCCGGCTCGCCCTTCTGCAGACTGAAGAGCGCAATGTCGCTCAGCCCGGCCAATGGCGCAAAATCGTTCAAGCTCATGCTGCGCCGCGCATCGATCGCGCTGGCGCTTGCATTGCCGGCCCACACCAGTCCGATCTTGGTTTTATCGGCAAAGCCCGACAGCCGCGCTGCCCAATGCGCGACACGCCCGCGATCGGCCACGATGTAAGGCACGTTCGCCGGGATCGTCTCGGGTTGCGTGCGGAATGCCAGCGGCAGGCTCAGCAACGGGCAATGCCGATCGAACGGCGGCAGCGGCTCGCCGCGCCCGATGACGGCGGACGCGCCGATTGTTTGCGACAGCAGTGCTTTCAGCTGCGACTGGACTTCGAGAATGATTGTGGCGCCGCGCTCCGCAAGGAGCGGCACATAGCGAACGAAGTGAAGCGTATCGCCAAAACCCTGCTCGGCATGAATGAGCAACGTCTTGCCGGCGATATCCTCGTTGCCGAGCCAGGGCGCTCCGCTGAAATTTCGCTTTTGCGGCTCAAATTCCGGAATATCCCAGCGCGATTCATAGAACGTGAATCCGCGGGTAAAATCGCCGAGCGCCAATAAAGCGAGCGCCTGCTCAAAGCGCGCCGATGCATAGCCGGGCATCGCCTGCAGCGCTTTTTCCGCGCTGGCGAGCGCGTCGCGCGGCCGGCCGAGATGGCGCAGCGCCATCGCGTGATTGCGCAGCATATGCGGATGATCCGGCGCGAAACGGAGCGCCTGCGCGTAGCTCGCAAACGCGTCCTCGATGCGGTCGAGCTTCAGCAGCGCATTGCCGCGATGACACAGCGTATCGGGATGGTTCGGCGCGAGAGCCAGCGCGGTCTCGAAGCTTGCGAGCGCCTCGGCGTAGCGTTCGAGCTTGAGCAGCGTCGAGCCATGGTTGAAGCGCGCGAAGAGATAATCGGGCCGCAAGTCGAGTGCCCGCGCGAAGGCTGCAAGCGCCGCGTCGTGACGGCCGAGGCAATTCAGCGTGGTGCCGCGATTGTTCAATACGTCGGCATGGTCCGGCTTGATCGCGAGCGCGCGGTCGAAGCTGCTCACCGCTTTCGCATAATCGCCTTGGGCGTGGAACGCCAAGCCGAGATTCGACCAGGCATCGGCCGAATTGGCATTGCTCTTCACCGCGGCGCCGATCAGCTTGATCGCTTCCGGCAGCCGCCCGCGCTGATATTCGATGAGGCCGAGCATGTGCAAAGCGTCGAATTCGCTCGGCCGATTGCGTAAGACCGCGCTGTAGAGCTCGATTGCCTTTTCGGTTTGTCCGGCGCATTGCGCGGCGAAGGCTTCGTGAACCTTGCGCGCCAGATCCGGTTGCGGGGACGTTGACTTGCGGGCCACAGAGGCGCGGCTGGTCATGCTTTGGCGCCGGCGTTGCTGTTTTGCCGGCGCGGTGCGACGGCTGCCGAGAGGTGATTCGGAGGAACAAATTATAGCGCGCCACGCGGGCTCAGCCTGCATTATTCAGGATGACCCTCATTCAGGATGGTCCTCGGGCCAGCCGTTGCAATGGGCGCGTTCATGGCGGCGATAGGCGTTCAAGTCCTTCACCGGGCCGCCGCGCGGAATGACGAGATAGCAGGAGCGGCCGATCTGCCAGGAACAGGCGTCGGCGTGAACGCCGCGATGCGCGCAGGCGGCGCGCGCCTCCTTGAGCGACAGGACGCGCTCGATCACCGGGCCGGTATAGGCGTGATTGTAGCGCTGTGGCGGTTCGAGGACATAGATCGGCACGGGTCTTAGCCTCCGTAAATGCCATGCCTGTTTGTCAGATGGCGGTTCGTTGGACGGCGCAAGCCGAGCTAGATTCTGATCCAATTGAATCGGATCAGAATCTAGATTTTCAAAACGCGAATTACGCGCGGGCCGTCGCCGCAGCGGCCCGCGTCCGCCCGAACAGCGCGTCGAGGCTGTAAGGGCCGGCGCCGTAAGCGAACACGTAAAACATGCCGCCCATCATCGCGAGATGTTCGAGGAAGGCGACGCGCTGGGCATGCGATTCCGCCGCCGGTATGGCCCAGTAATCATGGAAGGTGAGCGCCAGCACCAGCAGGTAGAAGGCAAAGATAACACCGAGCCAGCGCGTGAACAGTCCCAGCATCAGCGCGAGACCGCCGCCGAGCTCGAGCGCGATCACGCCATAGATCAGAACATTAGGCATCGGAATGTCGTGGCTTGCCATTTGCGCGATCGTTGAGTCCATCGCCCAGATCTTGCCATAGCCGCCCAACACGAAAACCAGAGCCAACAAGACGCGGCCCAGAAGCGGCACGAGTTTTTCCACTGAGTCCATTGCCCATTCCATTATTTTACCGATGTCACCCCGCCGTGAATTCGGTCAGCGCGTCCATCCTGTCAACGCTGCGTAACTCACGCGTGAATCAACGAGTCGTGATGGCTGCCGATTAGGCAGTAACTGCCGCGGATGAATGCGTAAGCATGAGGACTGTGCCGCGATTTTGCGCGGCTTTAAGACGCGAGGCTCATTTCCATCGTGTCTTGAATGAAGCCGCGCAGCATGTCGCTGTCGAAAGGTTTACGCAAAATCTTCAAGTCGGGCGGCGCCGCCTGCGCGGCATCGCTATAGCCCGTGGTCAGGATCACCGGCAGATGCGGATAGCGGGCGCGGACTTCGGCGGCGAGCCCGACGCCGTCGATGGTACCGGGCATCACGATGTCGCTGAATACGAGGTCGATCTTGGCGCCTTCGCTTAGCAGTTTCAGCGCGGCTTCGGCGGAATCGCGATACACCGTGTCGTAGCCGAGATGCTCGAACAGCGACGACGTCACTTCGGCGACTTCGGCGCTGTCGTCGACGACGAGCACCATCGGCCGCTGCAGGCGCTGCGTGTCGATCACGGCCGCCTCTTCGGCCGCGCCGGCCTCGTCGCTGCACGACGGCAGATAGATCGTGATCGTGGTGCCTTCGCCGACCGTGCTGTCGGCCGTTACCGTGCCGCCGGCCTGATGGGCGAAGCCATAGACCTGCGACAGGCCGAGCCCGGTGCCCTTGCCGACTTCCTTGGTGGTGAAGAACGGATCGAAGATTTTCGACAAGAGGTTCGGCGGAATGCCCATGCCGCTGTCGCTGAAGGAGATCGCGACATAGCCCTGATTATTCTCATCGTCGCGCAGCGATTCGTCGGTTTCGACATTGCCGGCGGTGAGCGTGAAGGTGCCACCGTTCGGCATGGCGTCGCGCGCATTGACGGCGATATTCACGATGGCGAGCTCGAGTTCCGCCAGGTCGACTTTGGTCGGCCAGATGCCGTGCGCGATGTTCTCGTCATAGACGATGTTGCCGCGCAGCGAGCTCTCCAGCATCGTGCGCATATTGCGGATGCTGGTGCTGAGATCGACCACCGTCGGCGACAGCTGCTGGCGGCGCGAGAAGGTGAGGAGTTGCCGGGTCAGGCTTTCGCCGCGCTTGGCGGCGGTCTGGATCGCCTCGATGGCGCGCGGCAATTTCGGATCGAGCAGGCGCTTGAAGGTCTGCGCATTGCCGCCGATGATCATCAACAGATTGTTGAAGTCATGCGCGATGCCGCCGGTCAATTTGCCGATCGCCTCCATCTTCTGCGCGGTGGCGAGCTGTTCGCGGGCTTCGACGAGTTTCTCCTGGGTGTCGCGCCGCTCGGTGGCGTCGCGGATGATATTGGCAAGCCCGATCAGCGAGCCGTCCTCGTCGCGGATCGCGGTCAGCGCGCCGGTCATGAAGAACGGCGTGCCGTTTTTGCGGATGCGCCAGCCCTCGACCTCGTACTTGCCGTTACGGACGGCGGCAGCGAGCGCGCGCTTCGGCTCGCCGGCGCGGCGCTCGTCGGGCCGGTAGAAAATACCGAAATGCTTGCCGATCACCTCGTCGGCCTTGTAGCCGATGATGTTCTGCGCGCCGGAATTCCAACTCGCCACGCGGCCGGACGAGTCGAGCAGGAAGATCGCGTAGTCGGTGACGCCTTCCATGAAGATCTGGAAATGCCGCTTGGCGTTCTTGAGTGCCAATTGCGACTGCTCGACGCGGCGTTGCAATTGCTCCTGCGCCGCCAGCATGCGGGTCTGGATGTCGCGATGGGCCATGACGGCGGCGGCAAGCACCAGCGGCGCCAGCGAGGTCGCGATTGCGAGCGCGAGAAGGAACAGCAGCGAATTGTTCAGATCGGCGGCGGCGCCGAGGCCGGCCGAGACGCCGGCAATGCCGCAGAAGATCAGCGCCGCGGTGGCGGCGTCGCGCTGATTGGGACGCAGCGCCGCCGCCATCAGCGGCGCGACGACGAGAAAGCCGATCAGGCCGCGATAGGGGGTGAGCGCCTCAAGCGCGCCGCCGAGCACCGGCGTTAGCGGGCTGAAGGCGAGGATGCCGATCGCCGCGGCGGCAAGCAGGATGCCGATGGTTTCGAGCGCGCCCCATTCGGAGCTTGATTTTGCCGCCTTGCCGAGCACGGGCGCAGGCGTGCTGCCCCACAGCACGATGACGGGCGTGACGACCAGGCTGCCGCCGGCATCGGCGAGCCACCAGGTATCGTAGCTCGAGAGCAGCGCCGGCCAATTGGCGAGCGTGTCGGCAAGGCTCGATTCACCGGCGACGATCTTGCCGGCGAGCATGCCGGCCATGGCGACGGCGGAGCTGACGACGGCGACCGGGCCGAAACAGGCCAGCGCGAAGCGGCCGATGCCGCGCGGGCTGGCGAAGGTCTTGCGGCCGTGCGACCAGCGATCGAGCAGCCAGGCGCCGGCCAGCGCGCCGAGCGTGGTGCCGAGCGCGATCGTCGCCGCTTCGACGATGAGGCGGAGATCGATGATGCTGGACGCCACGACATGGGCGACAAAGCAGCCGACAAAGATGGCGGGCGCCACGCGATGACCGCGTAGCAGAATGATGCCGAGCGCCACGCCGGTCGCCGGCCACAGCGGCGTTGCCGCTGGATTGAGCACGGGAAGGAGCAGCGCGGCTTCGGTGAGGCCGAAATAGACGACGGCGACGATGACGAGTTCAATCGCAAAGGTGGCGGCACCGAGAACCGCGCGAAGAGGTGGCAAGTGCTGCGCTTCGCCAGTTCCAGCTCGTGTCATTCATGGGCCTCGCGCTGGGAACTTTAAAGATACTCATATTTACCTCTTTGACCACAGGCTTATTCGACTTGGTTTAAATAAGGCGACAATGTGCGGGCGCTCTCTAAGCGATTGCGCAGAAAATAATTTTTTTATCGACGCCACAATTCATCCACTTCGGAGCTTGCGGCTCCGTCTCGCTACGCAAGTGGAACAAGTGGACGAAATAGAATCACGCTCGCGGCACGTGCGCGAGGGATCGGTCGCCTGGATTCAACAAAATGAAATTCGCGAACGGCCGAAAAGTTGCAATGCCACTCCCGGGTTTCGCTCCGCTCGACCCGACTACGACGTGAGGAAAGAAGGGAAGCGGAACGCCGACAGACGCGTATCCTTTCCTCCGCGCCTTGCGGGCGCGGCAGCGTGCTCAGCGGAGTACGCTCGCCTGTCGGCGTTCCACCACGGCTCTTCCCTTGGGATTCGTCATCGCCAAGGTGCGGCTCATAGGCGAGCGAAGCGACGCCGTTCTACGACGGCTATTGCCATGCTTCCAGGGACGTGGCGGAGCGCCGATCCTGTAGTCGTCCCCATTCCTGGGGCAGAACGGACACAGTTTGTGCGGGCGTTACCCGCCCTCGACCTGTCCCAGTCCAGCGAGCACCTCGCGGCCCAGTCTGTAGTGCTGGGAGGCTGATGCCCGAAACCGCCCGGGTGCGGTTTGCGAGACCGTCCGCGGGCACCGCACTCGCTCCGTAATTCGGATCGCATCCGGATACGTCCCTGACGTGAGCGAGATTCGCAGCAATGTAACCGAAAAAGAGACAATTGTCAATGAAAAAGTGACGTAATACCGTGCGTCAAGCCAAATTACTTCCTATAGGAAGAAAAATGATATATTATTTCCATAGAAAGGACGGCCGCCATGCCCAAAACCGCCGTACGAAAAGCGGTGTCCGGCCCAGACAAGGTCACCGTCGAATCGGTCGCGCTGACCAAGGCGACACTGCGTGCCGCGGAAAAGCTCGGGCTAAAAAATAGAATCCTTGCGAGCATCATCGGTGTCTCCGAACCGACAGTGTCGCGGATGAGCAAGGGCGCCTACTTTTTGCAGCCTGACGAGAAGTCTTTCGAGCTGAGCGCGCTTTTCGTCAGGCTCTATCGCTCCCTCGACGCTATCGTCGGCGGCGACGAAAAGGTCGCGCAAAGCTGGTTTAGCAATGAAAACTCCGCGCTCGGCGACACGCCGATCAATCTTGTCCGGAAAGTCAGCGGCTTGATTCATGTCATCCAATATTTGGACAGCCGACGCGCTCGCATCTAACGTCATTGCACTGAAGCTTCGCTGCTGGCGCGTCGTCGAGGCGCAATCAAAAATCTCGACCATGAAGCTGACCGATACGCTCGAGCAGCAAGAGGCGCTCGAAAGAATAATTGACGAAACCAAAAACAAGGTGCCCGACGAATGCCGGCATCTCGGATTTCTTCTCTTCACGCCGTTTCGTTACACGCCGTATCCATTTCATTCGAGATTCCGCCGGTCAGGCTCCATCGAGGGCGTTTTTTACGCCGCCGAATCGACTGAAACGGCCGTCGCCGAAGCGGCGTTCTATCGGCTTCTGTTCTATGCCGAGAGCCCGCACACGCCTTGGCCCGCCAATCCGAATGAGCACACGGCCTTCGCGGCCAATATCGCCACGCCCTTCGCCGTCGATCTGACAAGAGAGCCCTTCGTCGTGCGGCGGAACGATTGGACGCATCCAACCGACTACGCGTCATGCCTCGATTTGGCCGAGGCCGCCCGCGCTGCGAAAATTGAAGCTATCCGTTACGAGTCGGTTCGCGATCCTCTTCGCCGCGCAAATATCGCGCTGTTGACCTGTCGCGCCTTTGCCGGAAGCGACGTAGTGGACAGGCAAACTTGGCATTTTCATTTGAGCAGTACTGGAATCAGAACGGTCTGCGAATTCCCAAAGCAAACTATTTCATTCGATAGAAATGCGTTCGTCCATGATTCGCGCATTTCCGCAATGCAATGGGATCGGTAAGAAGCGCCGTAAGCCGGCTTCGCTTTGTTCGGCCGGACGAGAAGGCTTACTTCTCCACCAGGTTGATATCGCTCTCCAGATAAGCCGGGTGCTTCCAGCCGTTCTCGTCGTAATCGGCCATGCATTGGTCGGCGAGCGCTTCCATCGCTTTCAGCGTGCCGTTGGCCTGCGCCTGCTGCAATTGGAAGACGCGAATGAGTTCGTGGCTGCCGGAATAGTTCATCTCGTAGAGCTCGTGGCGGGCGCCGAATTCGGTGCCGATGGCGTCCCACAACAGCTTCATGATCTTGATGCGCTCCTTGTAATCGATGCCGTTCGAGCCGCGGACATATTTGGCGAGATATTTGTCGACGTCGGGATTTTTGAAATCGGCGGCGTGCGACGGCAGATAGATCAGACCGGAGGCGACGACCTTCTCCACGATGTTGCGCACCGCCGGATAGGCTTCCGTCATGAACAAGCGATAGGTGGCGGAGCCGCGCGCGTTCGGCAGCACGGCGCCGTTGACCCAGGGCTCCGGATTGCAGGCCATGGCATCAGTGAGCGACCAGAACAGATTGCGCCAGCCGATCACTTCGCCGATCTGCGCCTGCACGCCGCGGAAGGATTCGACGCCGGTCGCGCGCGCCGCCTTGTAGAGAAGCCCGGCGATGAAATCGAGCTTCACGGAAAGCCGCGTGCAGCCCTGCAACGTGAAGCCGTTGAAGAAGCCCGAGCGCGGATAGAAATCCTTCAGGCGCTGGATGTCGCGATGGATGATGACGTTCTCCCAGGGGATGAACGCATTGTCGAAAATAAAGATCGCGTCGTTCTCGTCATATCGCGACGTGAGCGGGTAGTCCCATGGCGAGCCGGTCGCGGCGGCGGCATATTCGTAGGACGGCCGGCAGATCAGCTTGATGCCGGCCGTGTCCATCGGCGCGATGAACATCACCACCATGCTCGGATCGGTGATCTCCTGGCCCATATTCTGGCCGAGGAAATTGTAATTGGTCAGCGCCGAATTGGTGGCGACGACCTTAGCGCCGGAGACATAAATGCCGGCGTCGGTCTCTTTCTGGATGTTGATATAGACGTCCTTGACCTCTTCGACCGGCTTGTTGCGGTCGATCGGCGGATTGACCAAAGCGTGGTTGAGGAACAACACCGATTCCTGGGCGCGCTTGTACCAGGCGCGCGCATTGTCGGCGAACTTGCCGTAGAACTCGGCATTGGCGCCGAGCGTGTTGAGGAAGGCGGCCTTGTAATCGGGGCTGCGGCCGAGCCAGCCATAGGTGATGCGGGCCCAGGCGGCGATGGCATCGCGCTGCGCGATCACGTCCTCGCGGCTCTTCGCCGCTTTGAAGAATTTGTGGGTATAGCCGCCCGAGCCGGTATCGGTCGGCGCGGTGAGCACGTCCTTGGTCGCCTTGTCATGCAGCGCATCATAAAGGAGCGCGATGGAGCGCGCCGAATTGCGGAACGCCGGATGTGCAGTGACGTCCTTGACCCGCTCGCCATAGATATAGACCTCGCGGCCGTCCCTGAGCGATTCCAGGAACTCGGCGCCGGTGAACGGGCGCTTCTTGCCGGCAAGGATCGCTTCGGGGTGTCCAGCCATTACTGCCTCCACAAGGGTCGCGGCGGAGTGTTGCCCTCCACACCGAGAAGCGTCAATCCGGCCACGGTGTGGAGCGCCGCGGCTTTTCGGCGGTCATGGCTGGCGTGCGTGAATGGAATGTCCGCGATCAGCCCACCAAGCGGCCCAACAATCAGCGCGCTAAGTCGCGCTCGCGGATCAGCGCCCAGACCGCGAGCCCGGCCACTATGAGGACAGCGAGGACCGCGCCGCGCAGTCCCGTCGTTGCAAAGGCCACGGCTCCGGCGGCGGCGCCGACGAGAAAGCCCAGGGCGACCGAGAACACGATCAAAAGCTGCGCGCGCACTTGCGCGAAATCGTCGACGTCTTCGGCGCTGTGGCCGCTGTCGGCGAGCTTGCGCCAGGCAACGACGAGTTCGGTGATGGTGATGCCGAGTTGCGTCATATTGCCGGTCATCACATTGGTCTGCGGAATGCCTTTCATCAACAGCCGCACCAGCACGCTTTGCGCGCCCATGGCGCTCGCCGCGATCAGGCCGGCAACAATGCCGTGCCAGTCGGTGGCGTTTTGGATCGGCGGCCCGAACAGGATCATGGCGCAGAAGATCGCGAGCAAGGCCGCTTCGAGCAGCAGCATCGCCGGCAGTGTCGCGCGTCCGGCCGCGCGCGCCCAGATGATCAGTGCCGCGGTCAGTGCCGCGGCAATAATGAATACGACGGTGACGAGAAGCTTTCCGGTGACGTTGTAATCATGGATGACGATTTCGGCGCCTGCGATGACGAAGCTTGACGTCACCTGGGCGACGAACAGGCCGAACAGCGCCATATAAGTGTAGCTGTCGACATAGCCGGCGACGAAGCTGAGCAGCATCGGCGCGGCGAGGGGCAGGGGACTTTCGGCTTGCGGCGCAGGGGTCGGCATGCGGACAGCCTACCCCTTCGCGCGCTGGCAGGCTTCCCAGATGCGCGGCGGCGACACCGGCATTTCCAGATGCGCGCCGGCGCCGTTCGGGATGGCGTCGGCCACTGCGTTCATCACCGCCGAGATGCCGGCCGTCGTGCCGGCCTCGCCAACACCTTTGACGCCCATCGGATTGGTCGTCGCCGGCACATTATGCATGGCGTCGCGCAGCGGCGGGTTGTCCTCGGCGCGCGGCATGGCGTAGTCCATGAACGAGCCGGTGACCAATTGGCCGGACTCGCGGTCGAACACCGTGTTTTCCATCAGCGCCTGGCCGAGCCCCTGCATCAGCGAACCGTGAAGCTGGCCCTCGACGATTGTGTGATCGAGCGGGCGTCCGCAATCGTCCACGGCCGAATAAGCCACGACGGTGAGGCGGCCGGTATCGGGATCGATCTCGATTTCGGCGATGTGGCAGCCATTCGGAAATGTCAGCGGCGATTCGGTCTGGGTCTTGGTGTCGAGATCTTCCGCGATTTCGCCGCGCTTTTTCATGGTGGCGGCTTGGGCGGCGACATCGAACAACGAAATCCGGCGGTCGGTGCCGACGACTTCGAAATGTCCGTCCCTGTAGCCGATGTCGCTCTCGCCGGCTTCGAGCATCGTAGCGGCGATCGGCTTGCCCTTTTCGAGGATCGTGTCCATCGCCTTCACCAGCGTGTGACTCACGGTCATGCCCGAGCGCGAACCGACCGAAGCGTAGCCGGGCAATTCGTTGTTGGAATCGCCGTGGCTGTGCGAGATGCTTGCGAAGGGGATGCCCAGGCGATCGGCGATCAGGCGCGGAAACACCGTGGCGTGGCCCTGGCCGGTGTTCTGCACATTGAGCGTCAGCAGAAACTTGCTGTCGCCGGGAAAGCTCAGTCGCGCGCTTTCGAGCGGCATGCCGCCGGCATGTTCGAGCATGCAGGAAATGCCGATGCCGCGATATTTGCCGCGCTTTGCCGCCTCGCGCTTGCGCTTCTTGAAATTGTCGTAGTCGGCAAGCTCAAGCGCCAGATCGAGGATCGGCTCGAAGTCGCCCGAGTCATAAGTGGTGCCGATCGCGGTCTTGTACGGCATCTGCGATTTCTTGATCAGATTGCGCCGTCGCAGCTTCACCGGATCGATGCCGGAGATGCGCGCCGCGTCGTCGACCAGCCGCTCGAGGACATAATTGGCTTCCGGGCGGCCGGCGCCGCGATAGGGCGCGGTCGGGATCGTGTTGGTGTAGACGCACTTCGTCGCGATATCGATGCGCTTGATGTCGTACATGCCGGGCAGGCAGCGCGCGAAATTGAAGCACGGGATATTGGCGCCGACTGCGCCTATATAGGCGCCCATATTGCCGATATTGCAGATGCGCAGCGCCAGGAACTTGCCCTTCTCGTCGAGCGCAAGCTCGGCCTCGGAATAGATATCGCGGCCTTGATTGTCGGTGAGGAAGGCCTCCGAGCGTCCCGACATCCAGTGGATCGGGCGTCCGGTCTTTTTCGCGCCGATCAGGAGCGCGAGATATTCGGGATAGGGCGATGTCTTTAGGCCGAAAGCGCCGCCGACGTCCTCGGTGATGACGCGCAGTTTTTCCTTCGGCCAGCCCATGATGGCCAGGACGCCGTCGCGCATGGCGCCGGCGCCCTGCGAGCACGTGCGCAACAGATAAGTGTCGGCCGCCGCGTCATGGCTTGCGGTGGCGCCGCGCGGCTCCATCGAGGCGACGACGAGGCGCTGATTCATTTCCTTCATGCGCGCGACGTACTTGGCCGAAGCAAAGATGCGCTCGATCTCGGCGGCATTGGCTTGCGGGTCGGGATGCGCGCCCGCCCAATCGACCGCGATGTTGCCGGGCACGTCCGGCCAGATCTGCGGTGCGCCTGGCTTGAGCGCGTCGCGCGCGTCGACGACCGGCGTCAGTTCTTCATATTCGATATGGACAAATTCGCCGGCGTCCTGCGCGATCATCGCGGTGTCGGCGACCACCATCGCCACCGGCTCGCCGATATGCATGACGCGCTCGCCCGCGAGCGCCGGCCGGTGCGACAAAATGAGCTTGCTGCCGTTGCGGCCGGCGATCGGCGGATGGCGCGAAATGCTGCCGACGCCCTCCATGTCCTTCGCGGTGAGCACCGCGACGACACCCGGCATGTTGGTCGCGCCCGACGTGTCGATGCTGACGATGCGGGCGAAGGCATGCGGCGAGCGCACGAAATAGGCGAAGGCCTGGTTCGGCAGCGGCGCGTCGGCGACATAGCGCCCGCGCCCGCGCACCAAAGGATCGTCCTCGACGCGGCCGTGAAAGGGATGGGAATCGATCTGCGTCTTGTCCGTCGTCGCGTCCATCGAGAATTCCGCAGTTTGGGCTGATTTATATGGGGAGGGTTGCGGTCCCTTTATAGCTGAAAGTCCGGCCTGAGAAGACCTCCCCGGCGTTGTCACAGCCATCTCCTTGCAGCCCGTTGCGTCCCTTTGCACCCCCTTGTCTGCTCATCCGCCTTGTGCGCAGAACATGCCGCCCCAAAAAGGGCAAAAGGGGAAGTGACGTGGGAGGAACAATGTCGCGAACCATCGATACCCATACGCATGTGCTGGCCGACGAAGCGATCAAGCGCCTGCAAAAAGAGATTCCGAGCCTGGGCTTGAAGCTGACGCCGCTCGACAATGACAACAGCGTCATTGAAGTCGCCGGCGTGCCCTATAGACCGTTCCCCAAAGGCGGACACGACATCGCGCGGCGGCTTGCCGACATGGACGCAGCTTTGGTCGACATGCAGGTGGTGACGGCGACGCCGCAGACCTGGCTTTATGGCCAAGAGGCCTCCGCCGGTGTTGCTCTATCAGCGATCCAGAACGATGACATGGCGCGGCTGACCAAGGAACATCCGGACCGTTTCGCCGCCATAGCCACGCTGCCGATGCAGGCGCCACAAAAGGCCGCCGACGAATTGCGCCGCGCCATGACCAGGCTCGGCATGCACGGCGCCATGATTGGCTCCAACATCAACGGCAAGAATCTCGACGATCCGAGCTTCGAGCCGGTCTGGGCGACCGCGGCCGAGCTTGACGCATTCATGGTGATCCATCCCGGCAATGTCGCCGGCGCCGATCGGCTGCGCGCCTATTATCTCAATAATCTGATCGGCAATCCGCTCGACACGACGATCGCGGCGGCGTGTTTGATCTTCGGCGGCGTGCTCGAGCGCCATCCCAAGCTCAATTTCGTCATGGTGCATGGCGGCGGCTTCATTCCCTATCAGGGCATGCGCTGGGTCCACGGCTGGGACGTGCGGCCGGAGCCGAAAGTGCATTTAAAACATTCGCCGGAAAAATATCTCGACCGTTTTCTCTATGACACCATCCTGCATTCCAAGAAGACGCTCGAAATGCTGATCGCGATGGTCGGCGCCGACCGCATCTTCCTCGGCAGCGATTATCCCTACGACATGGGCATGCTCGATTGCGTGCGGCATGTGCGCGGTCTCGATATCACCGAGGCGCAGCGCGACAAGATCCTGCACAGCCACGCTGCAAAAATTCTCGCCAAGCAACGCGTGATGGCATAGGGCGCGCGCATCATGAGCAGTGCCGATCTGATCAACGTCCCGTCACGCGCCACGCAGGCCCTGATTGGGGACGCTTTCGTTGCGGCCGGCCTGCCCGCGGCGGACGCCGAGAAATGCGCCGAGCTGATGACCGAGGCCGATCTCACCGGCGCCGACGGCCACGGCATTTTCCGGCTGCCGCAATATATCCGCCGTCTCAAGGCCGGCGGCTTCAACAAACATCCCGACATCACCGTGACGCGCACCGCACCGGCGACCGCTCTGGTCGACGGCGATAACGGCATGGGCCATCTGGTGATGTCGCGTGCGGCCGATGAAGCGATTGTCATGGCCAAAGAGAACGGCGTGTCCTGGGTCGGCGTGCGCCGCTCCAACCATGCCGGGCCGGCAGGCTTATATGCCGAGATGCCGGCGCGGCACGGCATGGTCGGACTCTATGCCGCCGTCGCCAATGCCAATCACATGGGCACCTGGGGCGGCACGGATCTCTTGCTCGGCACCAATCCGCTCGCCATCGGCGTGCCGTCGGGCACCGGCCCTCTCATTCTCGATATCGCGACCTCGATCGTCGCTTACGGCACGGTGAAGAAATATGCGCAGCGTGGCCTGCCGATGCCGGAATGCTGGTTCGTCAATGCGCAGACCGGCGCGCCGATCACCGACGCCAACCGCTCGCATGAAGGCTTGTTGCTGCCGATGGGCGAATATAAAGGCGCGGGGCTGGCTTTGATGCTCGGCCTCATCGCCGGCGTGCTCAATGGCGCCGCTTTCGGCCGCGACGTCGTCGATTTCAATGCCGATGACAACAGCGCGACCAATACCGGGCACTTCATCATCGCGGTCGATATTGCGCGATTTGTGCTGCTTGAGACTTTCAAGTCCGAGGTTGATCGCCACATCGCCGATCTGCGCGGGTCAAAGCGGTTGCCCGGCGTCAATGAAATCCGCTTGCCCGGCGACCGCCGTGCCGAATGCCGCAGCGAACGCGCGCGCGACGGCGTGCCGCTGGCGAAGCCGCTTCTCGCGCTGCTCGACAAGCTCGCGGGCGAACTGAACATCAAGCCGCTCCGCGATCGTTAGGCCCCCCGGATCACAAAGCCGGTCGGGCCGCGGGAAGTTTGCCGACCAGGAACACGCACAGCGCGCCAATCAGCTCCGGCACCGCGATAACCAGCAGGATTTGATCGGCGCGCCATTGCCAGCCGAGCAGAAGGCCGCCGAGAATCGGGCCGACGACGGCGCCGAATCGGCCGATCGCCATCGCCCAGCCGACGCCGGTCGAGCGGATGGCGACCGGATAGACCACGGCCGCAAGTGCGATCACGCCGGCCTGGCTCGCGCCGGCGAAAAACCCGCTCAAGGTAATGACGGCGAGGGCGGCCGAACCGAGATTCGTCAACGAGAAGCCCAACAGTCCGGCGGCGATCGAAGCCAGGACAAAGGTCGGGATCAGGACCCTATAAGCGCCGAAGCGGTCCATCAGCCGGCCCACTGAGCCCGAGCCGACGAAGCTTCCGAAGCTGTTGAGCGCGATGGCGAAGCCGGCCTGCGCCACCGACAAGCCGTTAGCGCGCAACAGCGTCGGAATCCACGACGTGATGAAGATCAGGATCATGAAGCTCGTGAAGAACGGCACCCACAGCAGCAAGGTCATGGGCGCGCGGCCTTCGGTGAACAGATGCTTCATCGGCGCGCCGGGAAGCTTTTCGGTGTTGACGACATAGCGGGTGTCCGGATCGGCCGGCAGATCCGGCGCGAGCCTGGCGACGGTCTTGCGGACGCTGTCGGTATCGAGGCCGCGCGCCAACAGAAACGAGACCGATTCCGGCAGGATGAGAATCAGTGCCGCGGCAAGAACGAGCGGTACGATCGAGCCGATATAGAACAGCGACTGCCATCCCCATTGCGTGATCAGCACCGAGCTCAAGAGGCCGACGGCGACACCGCCGAGCGGCAGCGCCGCCCATTGCGCCGATACGAAAGCGGCGCGCAGCCGCTTGGGCGCGAATTCCGACGTCAAGGCGACGGCATTGGGCGCGGCGCCGCCGAGGCCCAATCCAGTGAAGAAGCGGACCAGCAGGAGCTCGTTGAACGACGTCGTCCATATCGTCAGCAAAGTGAAAGTCGCGAACAACAGGATCGAGCCGATGACCAGGCGCTTGCGGCCGAATCGATCGCCGAGCGGGCCGAAAGTAAGGACGCCGACCAAGATACCGGCTTGGCCGATGCCGAAGACCGGGCCGAACGAGGTGACACTCACGCCGATCGCGGCCGCGAGCGACGGCGCGACGAGACCGATCACAATGACGTCGATGCCGTCGAGAAAGATCGTCAGTGCGCACAGCAAAGTGACGCGGATCTGCAGCTCGGTTAAGGGCCGCAGATCGATCAGTTCGGTGACGTTGATGGTTGACGCACGCTCGCTCATAGGTTCCCCCCTCACAGCAGATTTCCCCAACAGCATTTTGTGCCGGCGAGCGAACCGCGGCCGCATGATGCCGCGCGCGCCGCAGCGCGGATCACGCGTTGGTCGCCATGCCGCTCTCGGCGGCGACGTCGTAATCGTAGAACGAGCCGAGCTGGATGCCGGTCTTGTCGCGGCCCAAGCGATGCTTGAGCGCCATTTTGACGTTGCGCTTGAGCTGCGCCCATGGCGAGGTCAGATGCATTTCCTCGCCGCGCGCGCGTGCGCCCAAGACGGCGCGGCGGGTGCGGGGCAGCCGAAGCTGTTCGTAGTGCATCAGCGCCGCGCCGAGTTCGTCCGGCATCCGCGCTATTGCAGCGGCGAGCGTGTAGCCGTCCTCGATCGCCATGCAGGCGCCCTGGCCGATATAGGGCAGCATCGCATGCGCTGAATCGCCCAAGAGCGTCGCGCGTCCCTTGGTCCAGCGATCGAGCGGGTCGCGGTCATAGAGCGCCCATTTGTAATAGCGCTCCGCAGACCCGAGCAGACGCAGCAACGGCTCGTGCCAGCCGGCATAGGTGTCCATGACTTCGGAGCGGTCGCATTCCTGGGTCCAGGATTCGCCGGTCCAGGAATGGCCCTCCATATGCGCGACGAAATTGACCAATTCGCCGCGGCGCACGAGGTAATAAATGACGTGGCTCTTCGGCCCCATATACATCGTGCCCTCGCGGCTCACGGTGCCGGGCGGAAAAGCGTCGAACGGCACCAGCCCGCGCCAGCAGACGCAACCGGCAAAACGCGGCGCCTGCGGACCGAACAGGCTTCCGCGCACGGCGGAGTGAATGCCGTCGGCGCCGACAATTACATCCGCCTCGATGTCCTTGCCGTCGGCAAAGCGTGCCCGCGCAGACGTGTCGTCGCTCTCGACCCCAGTGCAACGCGCGCCGAGATAGATGACGCGGTCGGGGAGCCGGCGCCGCAGCACCTCGATCAGGTCGGCGCGATGCATCGTCAGATAGGCGGCGCCGAACTCCTTGGTATAGGCGCCCCGGCGCGGCACGCGCGAAAACACCGCGCCGGTATTCCAGTTGCGCAGCTCCTGATAGTCCGATTCGTAGCCGATGGCGGTGACTTCAGCTTCGAGACCGAGCGCGCGATAGGCTTTCATCGCATTGGGCGTGAGCGCCACGCCGGCGCCGATCTCGGCGATCTTGCCCGATTGTTCGAAGACCTCGACCTCGACGCCGCGCTGATGCAGCGCCGCGGCCGCGGTGAGGCCGCCGATGCCGCCGCCGATAATGGCAATGCGCGGCTTTCTCTTCGCGTTGCTCGTCGCGCTTCTTTGCATGGACCGTTCCGCGATCACTCTTTAGGCAGGAACTGCTCGGTGACGTATTGCGACAGGTCGACCTCATGATCGATCAGCTTCATGTCGACAAAGCTTTCGCTCATGCTCTTGAGAGCCACGCGATCGAAGTGTCCGTCGCTTGAAAAGAATCCGGCCGGCATCAGCTTGTCGTAGACGCGGTCGGCCACGCTCGTGCTGACGCCGAGATCCTGCGCGGCGAAGGCCGTGGTCTCGCTCTTGTGCGCGCGGGCGTAATCCAGCGTCTCGAACCAGCCGCGATTGAAGCTGCGCACGGCGTCGGGATTGGTTTGGATCAACCTGCCGGATGCGTAGATAATCTGGTTTTGAAATTTCGTGATCAGGTCGCCGAAATTCACCAGGATCTTGGCTTGGCCGCGCTGCTCGAGCTCGAGCGCGGTCGCGATATCGATGACGGCGGCATCGACATTGCTCACTTTGAGCGCGGCAACCCGCGCCATCGTATCGCCGACCGAAACGCGCGGAATATCCGACGGCGCCCAACCCTCGTGGAGCGCAATCTGCGAAACCGCCCAGTCGGTGAGAGAGCCCTCGTTGGTGACGGCGACAATGTGGCCGCGCAACTGATCGAGCGCGGTGATCGCACCGTCAGGCCGAACGATCAGAACCAGGATCGACGGCGGACCGGACAAAGCGGCCACCCCGGTCAGCGGCGCGCCTTTCGGCCTGAAAGCAAGAACGGCGCCCGAGCCGAGCGCCATGTCGATGGATCCGGCGACGACGGCCTGGATCATTTTCGCCTGCGTGATCTGGATAACCTCGACGTCAAGACCGTTTTTCTGGAACGTGCCGAGCTTGTTGCCGTAGTCGACCATCATCAAGGCGAAGTCGTTCGCCACTTTGGCGACCGCGAGCTTGGTATCGGCTCGCGCGCCGGACGGCGCGCCGGCCGCTGCCAAGGTCATGGCCACGGCGAAACAGGCGCAAAACGCCCATGCCGTGTGCGACATTGTCTTGCGCAACATTGCCCTGCGCGACATGCGCTCCTCCCATGAGTGACTCTCGCGCCTTGAGCGGCGCTTGTTGTATGGCGTTACGCGACGGCGTGCTTGGCGCGTTCGAGCACCGGGTGCTGGATGCCGGAATTGCGCTTTGCGGCGGCGAGGTCGGCCAGCATCGGCAGCGTAATGACGAAGAAGGTGGCGCCCCGCTCCGAATGCAAATCCCTCACGGCGGCGCCATTCGGCAGGAACATATAGGTCCCTTCGCCCCAGCTTTTGCCGTCATAGGAGCATGAGCCTTCGAGCAAATAGCGCAGCTCGGCGTCAGCCTGCTCGCCGCCTTTGATCGCGGCGCCGGGACGAAGACGCAAGAAACTGATTCCGGTACGGGCTTCACTAAAAGTGCCGAGATGCTTGATCTCGACGCCGGGGCGGTTGCGATCGGGCCAGAAGCGGTAGTTCTTGGCCAGCATCATCACCGGCTGGCGATAGCGCGGCTCGGGGAAGACGAGATCGCGGCCTTCGTGCTCTTCCCAGATCGCCTCGTAGGAATCCTTGTTCTTCGCCGAGCCGTCCGGCTTGAAGCCTTTATAGACGCCGTTCTCGAACTTGCCGCCTGACTTGAGCAGCTTCTCGTAGGTCGCGTTCATCTCTTCGTTGGAGAGAAGGTGCTCGCCGCTGGCGCCCTGGAACTGCAGCACCAGGCATTCGCACTCGCCGTTCTGCTGCTGCGGGCCGTAATGGGAGCCCTCGGGGAAATACCCGCATTCACCGGCTGCGAGATCGCCGAGCCCGGTGCTCTGCACGCCCGACAGCGTGTAGCGGATTTGATCGAAATTGTGCCGATGCCGCGGCGTGAAATAGCCGTCGGGCACCACCGACAGCGAATATTCCATCGTGATGCCGTCGATGCCGGTCTCAAGCGGCAGGCGCTTGCGGCGGATCATGTGAACACGGCCGCGGCGGACCTCTTCGAAGTCCATGGCCTTGGTATCGCTGACGACGATCTCCGGCATGCGCTCGGACACGAGGATCCTCCCTTTTATGTTCTGGCAGGAAAGCGTAGCCGCCGGTGCCATGTCCGTCTAAGATATAATAGTGATAAGTATTATGCCGTTTCGGCATAATGAGCGGAATCTCAAAGATGGACCTTCGCGCGCTTCGCTATTTCGTCCATGTCGCCGAGGCGCGAAGCTTTTCCAAAGCCGCCGTGCAATTGCGCATCGCGCAGCCGGCGCTCAGCCGCCAGATCCGCAAGCTCGAGGACGAGGTCGGACTTGCGCTGATCCTGCGCACGCGGCGTCAGCTCGAACTGACCGATGCCGGGCTTCTGTTGCTGCAGCGGGCGCATTCGCTGCTGCGTCAGGCCGCGCAGACCGCCGATGACGTGCGCGCGCATGGATCGCGCGTTCAGGGCACGCTCACGCTCGGCGTCAGCCCGACGATTTGCGAGGCGCTGGTGCCGTGCATCGCGCGCGAATGCGCGGCGCTGCATCCGGAATTGCGGTTGAGCTTCGTCGAAGGGTTCAGCGGCTTCGTCTTCCAGCGGCTGATCAACCAAGAGCTCACGCTTTGCCTGATGCACAATCCACCCCGTCACCGGGGCATCGAGATCGAGCCGTTGCTCACCGAGCCGATGTATCTGATCGGGCCCGGTGCGGCATCCGGGACTTTGCCGCCGGCCGCGCCAGGTATGGCGCTCGACCGCGTGCCGTTGATCTTGCCCAACCGCACGCACGGTCTGCGCATGCTGGTCGAGCGCGGCGCCGCGGAATATGGCGGCCATCTCGATGTCGCGTTTCAGGTCGACGGCTACACGACGACAAAAGCGCTGGTCGTCGCAGGCCTCGGTTACACCATCTTGCCCTATAGCGCGGTGCGCCGGGAGGCCGGCGCCGGACTAATCTCCGCGGTCCGCCTCCGTAAACCCGCTTTGCCGGCATGGACGCTGAGCGCCGCCTATCGCAAGGACCAGGGACCCGCGCGCGCCGTGACGGCGCTGCGCAACATTATCGCCGCGACGGTCGACAAATTGGCGGCGGACGGTTTCTGGGATGAGCTTGGGGGAACGCGCGGCCAAGGCAAGCGCGACCAAGCAAAGCGTAACCAGGCAAAGCGTAACCAGGCAAAGCGTGTGCAAGCATAGCTCGCATGTGAAAACCGGCATGCACGCTTGCAGCGGCGGTCAAGCTGTTCCAAACCACCGCTCAAAGCGGGTGGCATCCTGAGAATTCCGCCTTCATAGCCACTTCACGGCCACTTCATAGCCATATGTCGCGACCGGTGCCAAGGTCGCGCGATTAAAGTTCTACAAACAACCGAAGCAATCGCCGATGCTCGCACCCGGCTCGTTCGCGCTCACTTTATTGCTGTCATTTCTGACGGCGCTCGGGCCGTTGTCGATGGACATGTATCTGCCGTCGCTGCCCGACATCGCGCATTCGCTGAACGCGCCCGTGGTGCAGGTGCAATTGACCATTGCCAGTTATTTGCTCGGCTTCGGCGTCGGCCAGATCGTCTATGGGCCGACCTCGGATCGTTTCGGCCGGCGGCCGGTGCTGCTCGTCGCGATCCTGCTCTACGGTGCTGCGACGCTGATATGCGCCGCCGCGCAATCGATCGATGCGCTCATTGCGGCGCGCTTCGTGCAGGCGCTCGGCGGCGCCGGAGTCATCGTGCTGGCGCGCGCCGTCGTGCGCGACATCTATTCCGGCGCGCGCGCCGGGCGCGAATTGTCCCTGATGGGCTCGATCACGGCCTTGGCGCCGATTGTGGCGCCGACGATCGGCGGCCTGTTGCAGACCATGTTCGGCTGGCGCGCCTGTTTCGTTCTGCTGATCAGTTTCGCGGTGATCGCCGGCGCGGCGGCGGCGCTGTTGCTGCCGGAGACCCTGCACAAGCGCACGCCCGGTCCGTTCTCGCTCGTCAGCATGGGCAAGCTTTATAAATCCGTGCTGGCGCATCGCGGCTTTCTTGCCAATCTCGGCATCATGACCACGGCCTTTATCGGCCTGTTCGCATGGATCTCGGGCGCGCCGGTGGTGATGCAGGGTGTGGTCTATGGCCTCTCGCCGCTCGCTTTCGGCGTCATCTTCGGCATGGGCGCCGCGGGCTACATGGCCGGAACGTTCATCGCTTCGCGCATCGTCATGCGCTTCGGGCTTGATCGCATGATGGGCATCGGCACCGTCATCATGGTGGGCGGCGGCCTGGTCATGATTCTGGTGGTGGCCTTCCTTGCCAATGCCGTCTGGTTCGTCGCAGCGATGACGATCTATCTCGCGGGCCTCGGCTTCGTGCTGCCATCCGCCATGGCGGGCGCGTTGACGCCGTTTCCGGATCGTGCCGGCACCGCGTCGTCGGTGATGGGCTTTATCCAGCAGACCGGCGCGGCGCTGGCGGCGGGCCTCATCGGCCTTTATCTCGGCCATTCCGCCTGGCCGGTCACGCTTGTCGTCGCAGCGATGGGTTGCCTGGCCTGCCTGATCTGGGCGCTGACGCACAAAGTGCGCGCTGCGGATCTTGTCTGAGCATGATCTTTTCCAAAACCGGTTCCCACCCTCGGATCAAGTCCGAGGGCAGGCTTTTTCGGGATCATGCTCTAGGCGCTGAGCTTCTCGAGGTTACTCTGCTCTGCCGATGCGCGCTGCGCGCGTTTGCGCGGCAGGCCCGGCGGAATGAGCGCGGTCGCGATCGCCGTCGGCGCGAATTTTGTCGTGCGCAGCTTATGCCAGCGCTCCTTCGCCGCCGCGATCGCGCCGGCCTGATTGGCGTAGCGATAAAGCGCGGCATGCCCGCCGCGGGCGGACTTGGCCTTGCCGTTCGAACCGAAGCGCTCGCCGGCATCCATGGCGAAATAAACATCGAAGATCGCAGCCGCCTGGATCAGATTGCCGAGCCGGCCGATGCGGGTCTTGGCCTGGAACAGGCCTTGCGCCGAACGCTCGTAAATGTCGGTTCCGTCGTGGAAGACGAAGTTCTCGTCCGACAGGATCACCATCATGAACCACAGGTCGTTGCGGACGTCCGCGGGCAGTTCGATGAAGAAGGTCTCGAAATCTTCGACCAGCGTCTCCGCCGTGGAAGTGTCCGAGACGGACGAGTCCGACATTGACGAGTCCGGCATGGAGCGACCTCTGCAATTGCCAAATTCAGCGTTATATTCATAGGGATATAGCCAAAGGCCTGTCAACGGCCGCGGCGCGAAGCTTAAGTCCCGGCGGCATCCTGGCCGCGGCCGCATCGCGATGTTATGGAGACGCGGTCATTTAGCGCCGCCGCTCGCACTTTTTTCGGCGCAAGGACGCCTGCAAGGACACCTGCAAGGACACAAATGGCTTCCGGCAAACGTTCCGCCATCGCCCTGCGTCATGTTGAATACGAAGATCTGGGGCTGCTTGCTCAGATTTTGCGCAGCGAAGGCTGGGATGCGTCTTATCGCGAGAGCGCGAGCGACGACCTTGGCGCTCCGGCGATCGCGGCGGCCGATCTTCTCATCGTGCTCGGCGGCCCGTTCGGCGCTTATGAAACCGAAACCTATCCGTTCCTCGCGGAAGAGATCGTGATCCTGGAGCGGCGGCTCGCACAGAAGCGGCCGACGCTCGGCATCTGCCTCGGCGCTCAACTGATGGCCAGGGCGCTTGGCGCGCGCGTGTTTCCCGGACCGGTCAGTGAGGTCGGCTGGGGCCGGGTGGAATTGACCGCGCAGGGGCGGCAATCCTGCCTCCGCCCGCTCGCCGATGACAGCGCCAAGGTCGTGCATTGGCACAGCGACACCTTCGATCTGCCGTCCGGCGCGGTGCGGCTCGCCGCCAACGTCAATTATCAGAATCAGGCCTTCGCCTTCGGCGACGAAGCTCTCGCCCTGCAATTTCATCTGGAAGCCGATGCCGCCACCCTCGAAAAATGGTACGTCGGCTATGCGATAGACTTACCGCCGGGTGAGATGTCGGTGGCCGAATTCCGCGCGCAGACGAAAGACGCGGCGCCCCAAGCCGGCACGCGAGCGGCCAAGATTTTTTCCGCCTGGTTGCGGGACATAGGCAGCAACGGGACATTGCGCAGCGAGTGATCCATGACCGAGACGCGCTTGAGCATCCGCCTCGATCTGACCAGCGGCGACCGCATCGGTCCGGGCAAGATCGCGCTCCTTGAAGCGATCCGCGATACCGGCTCGATTTCCGCGGGCGCGCGCCAGGTCGGCATGTCCTATCGCCGCGCCTGGCTTCTGGTCGAACAGATCAATGCCGCCTTGCAGGAACCCGCGGTGACCGGCATCACCGGCGGCCGGCGCGGCGGCGGCGCCGTGGTCACGCCGGTCGGCGAGCGCATCATCAAAATCTACCGGGCGATCGAAACCTCGGCGCGCAAATCGGCTTCCGGCGAATTTCGCGCCGTGGAAAAGATCATACGCAAGGACAAGCGGAGGAACTGACAAGCGGAGGAACTGAACGTCATCGCTCTGTCGCAAAGCGCGCGGCGTACCGTCACGGCATTGCAGTGATGTTTCCGCAAGCCTACATCGACCTCGTCACTCTCACGAAAGCATCGTCAGAAAGTATCATCATGACAAAAGCTCTTCCCCAACGCGTTCTCGGCTCTTCCGGCATAAAAGTTTCCGCCATCGGTCTTGGCTGCATGTCGCTGTCCGGCATCTATGGCAAGACCGGCGACGACGAGGGCATTGCGCTCATTCACGCGGCGCTCGACAACGGCGTCACCTTGCTCGACAGTTCCGACGCCTACGGCGCCGGTCATAACGAAGAGCTGGTCGGCAAGGCCATCAAGGATCGCCGGTCCGGTGTGGTGCTTGCGACCAAGTTCGGTAATCTCGGCGGCCGCGACGGCAAATTCGCCGACGGCCGGCCGGATTTCGTGATCGAGTCGTGCGAGAAAAGCCTCAAGCGCCTCGGCGTCGATGTAATCGATCTTTATTACCAGCACCGCATCGATCCGAATGTGCCGATCGAGGATACGGTCGGCGCCATGGCGAAGCTCGTGCAACAGGGCAAAGTGCGCGCGTTGGGCGTCAGCGAAGCGAGCCCGCAGACCATCCGCCGCGCGCATGCGACGCATCCGCTCGCCGCGGTGCAGAACGAGCTTTCGCTGATCTACCGCGCCGATGCCGAAGAGACTTTAGCGACGACGCGCAAGCTCAATATCGCCTTCGTTGCCTATTCGCCGCTCGGCCGCGGCCTGCTCACCGGCGGCATCCAGCTCGCCGAGACCGATGCGCGACGGCGGCATCCGCGGTTTTCCGGCGACAATCTCAACGCCAATATCTCGCTCGCGCAGCGCCTCGAGGAACTGGCGAAGACGAAGAACTGCACCACCGGCCAGCTCGTGCTCGCCTGGCTGCTCGCGCAAGGCGACGACATCATCCCGATCCCCGGCACCAAGCACAAAGCACGCCTTCTCGAGAATATCGGCGCGCTCGATGTGCATCTCAGCGCCGCCGAGCTTAAGCAGATGTCCGACGCCATTCCGATCGGGGCGGCGGCCGGCTTGCGCTATCCGGAAGCGCAGATGAAGAGCGTCTATATCTGACGCTGCTTCACCGACGCAGTACGAGCAAAAAACAGGCGCGCGATGCAAAAAGTCAGACTGGGCCGCAACGGTCCGGAAGTCTCGGTTCTCGGGCTGGGCTGCATGGGCATGTCGCCGGGCATCTATGGTCCCTCTGACGAAACCGAGAGTGTGGCGACGCTGCGGGCCGCGGTCGAGGCAGGCGTCACCTTGATCGACACCGGCGATTTCTACGGCATGGGTCACAACGAAATGCTGATCCGCCGCGCGCTCGACGGCGTGCCGCGCGAGCGGCTGGTCTATTCGGTGAAGTTCGGCGCGCTGCGCGCGCCGGACGGCGGCTGGGGCGGCAACGATACGCGGCCGGCGGCGGTGAAGAATTTTTTGGCCTATACGCTCCGCCGCCTCGGCACCGATTACATCGACATCTATCGCCCGGCACGGCTCGATCCGGCGGTGCCGATCGAAGACACGATCGGCGCTATCGCCGACATGGTGCGCGCCGGTTACGTGCGCCACATCGGCCTTTCGGAAGTTGGTGTGCAAACGATCCGCCGCGCGCATGCGGCGCATCCGATCTGCGACCTGCAGATCGAATATTCGCTGATGAGCCGCGGCATCGAATCCGCAATTCTGCCGGTGACGCGCGAACTCGGTATTGCCATCACCGCCTATGGCGTGCTGTCGCGCGGCATTTTGAGCGGGCGGGTGCCGTCTTCCGACAGCAAAGGTGACATCCGCGTCATCCGCATGCCGCGCTATGCGCAAGGCAATCTGGAAAAGAATTTAAGTCTGGTCGAGACGTTGGCGCAGATCGGCAAAGAGAAGAACGCGACGCCGGCGCAGCTTGCCATCGCCTGGGCGCGCTCGCGCGGCTCCGATATCGTGCCGGTGATCGGCGCGCGCCGCCGCACCCAGCTTGCGGAAAGCCTGGGTGCGCTCGCCTTGTCGCTGACCGCCGTCGATCTCGCGCGCATCGATGCCGCGGTGTCGCCGGCAGTGACGCTGGGCGAGCGCTACGACCCGACCCAGATGGCGCATCTCGACAGCGAAGCGCACTAGAGCATGATCCCGAAAAGTGGAATCCGGTTTTCGGAAAAGATCATGCTCGAAAAATCGGCGGTTCCCGCGGTTCCAATCCTCAAGACGTTTTGAATAAACGCGGCCTCAAGGGGTTATACAATCAAACCCGAACCGTCATACCGGGAGTTACGGTGATGACATCGCGCTACATCACAATTACGCCTCTTGCGACGCGCATTATTGCAACGAGTATTCTCGCAACAAGCCTTGTCGCGACGCTGTCCTCAAGTGCTGCCGCGGCGACCAAGGGCAAGAGAGCAACACACTCCGCACCGACGGCCAGCGCGACGTCGTCGTGCCGCGGGGGCAACCTCTTCCCTTGCGGCCCGGTCTATAACAGCACCGACTATCTCGGCAACGATCCCGATCCGTTCATCCGCTCGATGATCCAGCGCGACCTCGGCGCGAAATACGGCGGCGAGAGCTGACCGCCGGTCCGCTATGATCCCAACGCATAACGCTATTCTCGGCCGCGGCCGGGCGCGCTAAAGTCGCGCCGGCGGGGATGGGTTCGTCGCCGTCATGCAAGAAGCGCCACTCAGTTGGCGCGGCAACGGGTCGGGGAGGAATGAATGTGGATCGCCTTGGTGATCACACATGGGCTTTTGGCGTTTCTGCTGCTAGGGGCCGTTACGCATCAAGTCGTCAGCGTCTGGGTGCCGGTGCGTGCGGGAGCGGCGAATTTTGTGTCGCGTTTCCGCGCGGTAGGCTCGGCGAATTATGCCAATGCCATCATCGCGCTCTACCTGGTGACGGCGGCGCTCGGCGCCTTCATCTACACCAATTACCGCATCACTGCGCGGCTGACGCTCGAACAAGGCCATTTCTGGAAATCGTTCGGCGCCTTCGAGATCAAGGAACACCTGATCGCGATCGGCTTGGCGCTGTTGCCGGCCTATTGGTATTTCTGGCGGCAGCCGCTCGACGAAAACGACGCGCTGACGCGGAAAGCGCTGACCGCGCTCCTGGCGTTCATCGTCTGGTGGGCGTTTCTTGCCGGCCACATCGCCAATAACATTCGCGGATTAGGCACATGAGCGCTGCCAGTAAGCATCCCGGCTTGAGAAACTCGCCGCGTTTCCGGGTCTTCGTCATCACCTTCGCCGCGGTTTACGCCGTCGCCTATTACATCGCGCTGCGCAATAACTGGCCGGTGTTCTCCTACGGGCCGGCAGTCGGCGAGTGGACCCTGTTCAATCATTCCGCGTCGGACGGCCCGACGATGTATTGGTATGGTTGGATCGCAACTTCGGCCATCGTCGCCGCGGTGTTGGGCCTGATTGCGGCGTTCCTGCCGCAAGGCCTTGGCCGTAAGCTGTGGTCCTGTCTCGCTTGGGCGGTGCCAGTCTGTATGATCGCTGCGATCATGTATTTGCTCAGCGGTTATTTCACGCATTGAGGTCGCAATGGTGTTGAGCCGTCGCTGGCTGTTCGTCGCTTCGATGGCCGCCGCTACCGTGCTGATATCGGCCGTGCCGCCGGCGCGCGCGGGCGGCGTGAATTTCGGCGAGGACAGCGACAACAACGACGGCCCGTCCTATTTCGGCTTCGTGCGCGATGCCGACGGCTCGCCGGTCTCCGGCGCCCGCGTGACGGCGGCGCCGCAGGCCGGCGGCTCGCTGGTGACGCGCTCCAACAGCATGGGCATCTACAAGATTCCGGGTTTCGCCAAGGAGATCGATCCGAAGACCGTCGACATTTCCTGCGCCAAGGACGGCTATGGCCAGGCCAATGTGGTGCGGCGCGGCCAGGCCGACCTCAAGGACCCAGTCGAAGTCGATTGCACCTTGCAGAAACAGTAACGCATGAAAACCGCGTATTGTTTCGCCGCGGCTGCGCTTCTCCTTGCTCTTCACGCGGCCCCTTGCCGCGCGCAGATGCTGACCGGCTCCGTCACCTCAGCCGCGGAAGGCGCGATGGAAGGCGTGCTGGTGACGGCGCAAAGGGACGACTCGCCGATCAGCACCACCGTCGTCAGCGATGCCAGCGGGCGTTTCCGTTTTCCCGACGGACGTTTGCGGAGCGGGCACTATAGACTGCGCATCCGCGCCACCGGCTATGAGCTCGACGGACCGCAGGTCGTCGATCTCGGCACGTCGACGACCAATGTCGCGATCAAGCTGCGCCAGACGTCCGATCTCGCGGCGCAACTCACCAATGCCGAATGGTTCATGAGCATGCCCGGCACCGCCGAGCAGAAGCGGCCGCTGATCGAATGCATGAGCTGTCATACGTTTGAGCGCATCGTGCGCTCGACTTATGACGCCGACACTTTCGTCCCGCTGCTCAAGCGCATGGCGCAATATGCCAACAACACGACACAGGCGCGCGTGCAGTCCCGCGTCGCCGCGCGCGACGTCAATGACGATTCAGTGCGCAAGCTCGCCGCCTATCTGGCGACGGTCAATCTGTCGCGCGCGCCGACGGGTTCACCGACGACACATTCACCGACTTGGAATTACAAATTGCAGACGCTGCCGCGCCCCAAGGGCCGCGCCACCCGCGTCGTCATCACCGAATACGACATGCCGGAAAAGACCATTGCGCCGCATGACGTGCGCATCGTTCGCGACGGCCAAAACGGCGACGGCTATGTCTGGTATTCGGATTTCGTCGAGAATTTTCTCGGCCGGCTCGAACCCGAGAGCGGCGCGATCGTCGAATATCCAATTCCCGTGTCCAAGCCCGCCTTCCCGACCGGCACGCTCGATCTCGAGGCCGATGCCGACGGCAATCTGTGGCTCGCTTTGATGTTTCAGACCGGGCTCGCCCGCTTCGATACGAAGAGCAAGACCTTTAAGATCTTTCCGTTGCCGGCCGACCTCAACGACGACGCCATGCAGCAATCCATGGTGATGCCGGGATCGGCGAATGTCGACGGCAAAGTCTGGACCAATGACGTGGTGCGGCAGTCGATCATGCGGCTCGATCTGAAAACCGGCAGCTACGAGCGGATCGATCCGTTCGCCTTCCTCGGTAAGGGCCACATCCATGCGCCCTATGGCATGGCCGCCGACAAGGCGAACAATCTTTACTTCATGGATTTCGGCGGCGAGGCGGTCGGCCGGGTCGATGCCAAAACCGGCGAAACGACGCTGTTTCCGACGCCCACCGAGAAATCGCGGCCGCGCCGCACCATGCTCGACGATGAGGGCCGGCTGTGGTTCACCGAATTCGCCGCCGACAAGCTTGCGATGTTCGACATCAAGGCGGAGACATTCAAGGAATGGGACGTGCCGACGCCGCACACTTATCCCTACGACGTGTTCCGCGACAAAAACGGCGAGCTGTGGAGCGGCGGCATGGCGAGCGATCGCGTGCTGCGTTTCGATCCGCAGAGCGGCAAGGGGATCGAATATCTGTTGCCGCGGCCGACCAATATCCGGCGCGTCTTCGTCGATAATTCAACCAATCCGGTGACGTTCTGGGCCGGCAACAATCACGGCGCCGAAATCCTGCGGCTCGAGCCGCTGGATTGAGCCGCGCAAGGGACCGTGCAAGGGACCGCACAGGAGGTTGCGTATGAACAGACAAATCTTGCTGGCCGGGTCGGCGGCTGCAATCCTGCTCATCGCCGCCCACGGCGTCGGCGTGACGCAAGAACCGCCGGCGCCGGCGCCGCCGGTGCCTTATGCGATGACCATGGGCGACATGATGAACACTTTGGTGCAGCCGCGCCATTTGAAGCTCGGCATTGCCGGCCATGCCGGCAATTGGCCGCTTGCCGCTTACGCGCTTGTCGAAATCCGCCAGACCTTCGCCGGCATTATCAAGGCGCAGCCGAAGTTTCGCGGCTATCCGGTCGCCGATCTGGTCGATGCCGCATTGAAACAGCCGCTCGCGGCCGTCGACGACGCGATCAAGCAGCAAGATCCGAAGAAATTCGCTGTCGCCTACGATCAGCTCACCCAAGGCTGCAACGCCTGCCACGCCTCGCTCGACCATCCTTTCGTGGTGATCAAGGTCCCCGATGCATCGGCGTTCCCGAACCAGGATTTCAATCCGGGACACTAGAGCCGACGGCGAACGAAGTTGCCTCGGCCGCTACACCCTGCATTTCACCCTGCATAGGCGCGCAGCGCGCCGCGCAAAATCTCGCGCGAAGCCTCCGAGCCGTCGACCAGGCGCGATGTGCGCCGCTTGATCTTCCAGCCGTCCGGCGTGCGGGTGAGCTCCCAGCGATTGGTCACCACGCGATGGATGTGATAGCCGCGCGAGGCGCCGTGATTGGGCACTTCGACCGGCTCGCCGGATTTCTTTGGTGTCAGGATCTGCAGATAGGAAATGACGACCGCCTCGTCGCCGTCGATCGCCACATAGGGCAGTCCGGTGAAATGGGCGAGGCCGCCGGCAATCGCGGCCTGGTGGCCCTCGCTTTTGAGGTTGGCCCCTACCGCGGTATTGCCCGCCCAGCTCGAAAGCTCGGCGCCGCGGTCGAATATCCCGTCCTCGACATAGACGGCTTCGGCATAGGCCCCGGCGCCGGTATCGGCGCTCGGCGGGTGGCTGGCGATCAGATTGTAGATGGCGAGGCGGTCCTCGACGGCGCGCAGGCGGTGTTCGAGTGTGGAGGGGGTGGGATCGGCGGACATAGACACAGGCATTGGGCGATTCCCCGCAATGTGATTTTTTTCGCCGGCAATCGTAGTTTATTGTCAGCCCATTGTGGCTGGGCTTTATTTCGTCTGGCTTTGCGGACGCGCGTTTTGGGGTGCATTTCCGGGTGGATGTCCGGCCGGAATCTGGCATAATTCTGTCGGTAAATCAGGGGGTTGTTCATGAGGTCTGGCGGCGGTTCCAATCGCCGTTCCTTCCTTATTGGCGCGAGCGCAGTCGGCGGCGGGCTGGCGCTGGGTTTTGCCGTTCCCTTCGAGCTTGCGCTGACGGCGGTCTCGGCCCCGGTGGCGGCCGCTGCCGAAATCAACTGCTGGCTGACCATCGCGCGCGACGACACGGTCACGATCCGCGTCGCCCATTCCGAAATGGGGCAGGGGGCGATGACGGGTCTCGCCATGCTGGTCGCCGAAGAGCTTGAATGCGACTGGTCGAAGGTGCGCACGCAATTGGTCACGCCGACCGAGAACACACGGCGTAACAATGCCTGGGGCGACACCTCCACCGGCGCCAGCCGCTCGATCGCGTCCTCGCAGCTTTATTTGCGGCAGGCCGGCGCCGCCGCGCGCGACATGCTGATCACGGCTGCCGCGGCGCGCTGGAATGTGCCGGCGGCGCAATGCGTGGCGCGCAACAGCATCATCACCCACACGCCGAGCGGACGCACTTTGAGCTACGGCGCTATCGCCGAAGCGGCCGCCGCTGTCGAGCCATTGACCGATATCAGGCTGAAGGAGCCGGGCCAGTGGAAGCTCGCTGGCACGCCGCAGAAGCGGCTCGATGTCCGCGACAAGGTCACGGGCCAGCCGATCTATGCCATCGATGTGCGGCTTCCCGACATGCTCTATGCCGCGCTCGTGCATTGTCCGGTGTTCAAGGGCACGCCGAAATCCATCGACGAAAGTTCGATCGCCGGCATGAAAGGCGTGCGCCGCATCGTGCGCATGGACGACGCGGTGGCGGTGATCGCGGATTCCTGGTGGCGCGCCAAATGCGCGGCCGAAGCGCTGAGAGTCACGTGGGACGATCGCGGCAATGGCGCTCTGTCGAGCGTGGCCATTGCCGAACTGGTGCGCGGCGGACTCGATTCGCCGTCAGCGCAGGTCGGCCACAAGCGCGGCGATGCCGCGGCCGCGCTCGGCGGCGCCGTCAAACATTTGCAGGCCGATTACGGCGTGCCGTTTCTGGCGCACGCCACCATGGAGCCGCAGAACTGCACCGCCCATGTGAAGCCGGGCAGCGTCGAGATCTGGGCGCCGAGCCAGGATCCGGCCACCGCGGTGGCGACCGCGGCGCTTGCGGCCGGCGTGTCGAACGATCAAGTCACCATGCATCGCATGATGCTCGGCGGCGGCTTCGGCCGGCGCGCGCCGATTCAGGAATATGTCCGCCAATCGGTGCTCATCGCCAAAGAAGTCGAGCAGCCGGTCAAACTCGTCTGGACGCGCGAAGAGGACATCAAGCACGATCTCTATCGCCCGTTCAGCATGGCGCGCCTCCAAGCTGGCCTCGATGCCGACGGCATGCCGGTTGCGCTGACCGTCCGTCTCGCCGGGCCGTCTTTTGTCGCGTCGCTGGTGCCGGCCTTCATCCCGAGCGTGGTCGACTGGACCTATATCAGCGGGCTCGGCGACGAGATGGGCTATGACGTGCCGAATTATCTCGTCGATTATGCCATCCGCTCGACGCCGGTGCCGCTCGGCGTCTGGCGCGCCATCAACTACACGCAGAATGGTTTCTACAAGGAAAGCTTCATCGACGAGATGGCGCATGAAGCCGGCATCGATCCTTATCGCTATCGCCGCAAGCTCCTTGCCAATTCGCCGAAAGATCTGGCGGTGCTCGACGCCGCGGCGAAGAAAGCCGACTGGGATTCGCCGCCGCCGTCCGGCGTGTTCCGCGGCATTGCGTTGTGTCGCGCCTGCGGCAGCTATTGCGCGCAGGTTGTCGAGATTTCCTGCGAGCGCGGCCGGCTGCGCGTCCGCCGCGTCATTTCGGCCATTGATCCCGGCTACGCGGTCAATCCGCTGTCGATCGAGATGCAGACCGAAGGTGCGGTGGTTTATGCTTTGACGGCTGCGCTCTATGGCGAGATCACCATTGCCAATGGCGGCACCGAGCAATCGAATTTCGACGGCTATGAAATGCTGCGCCTGGCCGACACGCCGCATGTCGAGACCGTGGTGGTGGCAAGCGGCGGCTTCTGGGGCGGCGTCGGCGAGCCGCCGGTGCCCCCTTTGGCGCCGGCTTTGTGCAATGCAATTTTTGCCGCGACCGGCAAGCGCATCCGCTCGCTGCCGCTGAAGAACCACGATTTTCTGTCGATCTGATCGCGGCCGGCGGCGGTGGTGTCGCGCCTAGTCCTGCACAGGGCTCAGCGCCCGAACAATTTTTCCAGGAAATCGAGCGGGCCGTCGCTCTGCTGATTGTTCTGCGCGTTTTGCTGATAGCCCGGCTGGTAACTCGGCTGGCCGTAGCGATTGGTCGCCATCGGTGCGCCGAGCGGCGCGGGCGGCTGCAGGCCGGGTTGCGGATTGGAATTGAACCAGCCGCCGTTTTCGAGGCCGGGCAGCGGCACAGGCGCGACGCCTTGATGCGCCACCCGCATGAAGCGGCTCCAGACCTCGACCGGCAGCCCGCCGCCGACGGCTTTCTTGGTCGGTGAATTGTCGTCATTGCCGAGCCAGACGCCGGTGACGAGATGCGAGGTGTAACCGATGAACCAGGCGTCGCGATAATCCTGGCTGGTGCCGGTCTTGCCGGCGGCCTGCCAGCCGGGAAGATTGGCGCCGCGCGCGGTGCCCGACAGCAGCACCTGTTGCAGCATCGTGTTCATCATACCGACATAGCGCGCATCCACGACATGGCCGAGCGGCTGCGCGGCGTGATCGTAAAGCACCTTGCCGTCCGACGCGCGGATGCGGGTGACGACATGCGGCGTCACCGCCAGCCCGCCATTGGCAAAAGTTGAATAGGCCGTCACCATCTCGATCGGCGCCACTTCCGAAGTGCCGAGCGCGATCGAGGCATTGGGCTCGAGCATCGAAGTGATGCCGAGGCGATAGGCGGTGCGCACCACGGCTTCCGGCGTGACTTCGAGCGTGAGCCGCACTGAAACAGTATTGAGCGAATTGGCGAGCGCCTGCGTCAGCGTTACCGGGCCGGCATATTGCCGCTCGAAATTCTCCGGCTTCCAGCCTTTGACCTGGACCGGCGCGTCGTCGCGCACGCTGTCCGGCGTCAGGCCGCGTTCGAGCGCGGTGAGATAGACGAAGGGCTTGAACGAGGAGCCGGGCTGGCGCTTGGCGTCGACGGCGCGGTTGAATTGGCTCTCGCCGTAATTCCGCCCACCCACTAGCGCGCGCACCGTGCCGTCCGGCGTCATCGCCACCACCGCGCCCTGCGAAATGTTGAACTTGTCGCCCTTCTGGGTCAGCGTGTCGTCGAGCGCCTGTTCGGCGGCGCTCTGCAAATTCGGATCGATCGTGGTCTGCACCACGATATCCTGATCGAAAGTGCCGATCAGATCGTCGACCGCATCCATGACCCAGTCGGCGACATAATTGGCCGAGCCGCCGCCGGACGGCTGCACCGCGCGCGCCGGACGCGCCAGCGCCGCCTTCTCGGCATCGGCCGAGATCATTTTCTGCTCCAGCATGTCGCTAAGCACGATAGCGGCGCGGTGCTCGGCGCCTTCGGGATTGTGATTGGGCGCAAGCCGCGACGGCGATTGCACGAGGCCCGCGAGCATCGCCGCTTCGGCAAGCGTCAGTTTCCGCGCCGATTTGCCGAAATAGCGCTGCGCCGCGCCTTCGACGCCGTAAGCGCCGGCGCCGAAATAGACGCGGTTGAGATAGAGCTCGAGAATTTGCTTCTTCGAGTATTTGTGCTCGAGCCAGAGCGCGAGCACCGCCTCCTGCGCCTTGCGCGATAGCGTGCGCTGCTGCGTCAGGAACAGGTTCTTGGCGAGCTGCTGCGTCAATGTCGAGCCGCCTTGCGAGGCGCCGCGGCGCAGAATGTCGCGAACGATGGCGCGGAAAATGCCGAGCGGATCGATACCGAAATGCGAATAGAAGCGGCGGTCCTCGATGGCGATGAAGGCGTTCGGCACATAAGCCGGCAATTCGGCGAGCGGCACCGCGGCGCCGCCCATGTCGCCGCGCGTCGCCAGCGTCGCGCCGTTCGAGCCGAGAATGAGCACCGAAGGAGGGCGCTTGGGAATTTCAAGCTGTTCGATCGGCGGCAGATGCGCGCCGATCCAGATGACGACGCCGATGCCGGCGATCACGCCCCAGAGTGCGACAACGGCGCCCCAATAGACGATACGGCCGATTCCGAAGCGGGCTTTGCCGCCGCTTTTGCGTTTTTTGGGTTCGTTCTTGGACCCGGTCTTGGGCCCGTTCTTGGGCTCGCGCGGCGGCTTCGATTCGACGCGGCGGCGGCTGGGCTCGGCGCGGCCCGTCTCGCCACGGCCTTTGCCCGGACCGCCGGTGCGGTCGGCGGGCGTCAGCCGCAAATCCAGGCTTAAGCCGCTTGCGCGCTTACGTCCTTCTCGCCACGCCATAACCTTTGGAACCCGCTCCCAGCGCCAATTGACCCCACGGGACGCCGGAAATCACCGTAAAGCGCGGCATTTAAGGGGCGGTTACTGGGCCAAAGAGGGCGCGCGCCCGACTGGGAACGGGCCGAGATCGGGCCTCAATCGGATACCGGCAGGGCACAATCGAGCGCCGCCATTCGAGCGCCGCCATTTCGGTTTCGGCCGAACCTGCCGGGAGGGCATGGCTGGCGCGTGTGGATGGGCATGGGCGAAAGCGCCGATCAGTGCCATGTCGGGCATGCCGAGGACCCCGAATTTCTTCATGACATCCCCTTCCGACAGTGCTTTTCCGGCACATGAAGCGTCGTCGCCGCTGCGATGGCTTGCGCGTCGCGCCTGGTCGTCGGCGTGGTCCTCAGCTTGGACCTTGTTGTTCCTCACCAATCTGTTCTGGGCCGGCAATATCGTGATCGGCCGTGCGGTCGCCGGCCATGTACCGCCGGTGACGCTCGCTTATTGGCGCTGGACCGGCGCGTTCGTCGTCGCCTTCGGGTTTGCCTGGCCGCATTTGAAGCGCGACTGGCCGGTCTTGCTCAGGCAGTGGCCGATGCTCATTCTGCTCGCCGCGACCGGCATCGCCACCTACAACACGATGACCTATGTCGGGCTGCAATACACCGCGGCGCTGAATGCGCTGTTGCTGCAATCGGCGATGCCGGTGATCGTTCTGATCTGGGACTTCGGCCTGTTCGGCGCGCGCCCGAACCTGTGGCAGATCCTTGGTGTGCTGTTGTCGCTCCTCGGCGTCGCCGCGATCGTCAGCCAGCTCTCGCTCGGGGCGCTGTCGCATATTTCGCTCAATATCGGCGACATCTGGATTCTCGGCGCGGTCGTGGTCTATGCGCTCTATACGCCGCTCTTGCGCCGGCGGCCGGCGGTGCACCCATTGAGCCTCTTGGTGACGATGATGGGCATCGGATCATGCATGATCCTGCCGTTCTATCTGGCGGAGGCCGCACGCGGCGCGGCGATCCAGGGCGGCCTGCCGTCCTACGCGGCCATCGCCTATACCGCGGTGCTGCCGTCGTTCGTGGCCTATCTCTTCTTCAATCGCGGTGTCGAACTGATCGGCCCCGGCCGTGCCGGGCAATCGGCGCATCTGATGCCCGTCCTCGGCGCGATCCTCGCCGTGCTGTTCCTAGGCGAGCGTTTTCATTTGTATCACGTGGTCGGCATCGTGCTGATTGCCGGGGGCATTCTGCTCGCGAGCAGAATATCGCCGCGCAAAGCGGCGGAGAAATCTTAGCCGCTACGCCGCCTTGCCTTCGGCCGGCGTGGTGAACAGCGCGAGCAGCGGCCGCTTGATCGCGGTCTGGCGCGTCGCCGCCGTGACCTGCGCACCCAACAGATCGGTGACATAGAACACGTCGACCACGCGCTCGCCGAAAGTCGCGACGTGAGCGGAAGCGATATTGAGATTGAGCTTCGACAATGTCGTGGTCAGTTCGTAAAGCAGGCCGGGCCGGTCGAGCCCGGTGACTTCGACCACGGTGTAGCGGCTCGACCATTGATTGTTGATGGTGACTTCGGGCTCGATGGCGAAGGCCTTGAGCCGGCCCTTCGGCGGCGCGCGCTTCGCCACCACGTCAGGCAGCTTCAATTCGCCGCGCAAAGCCTTCTCGATGGCGTCGCCGATGCGGGCGGCGCGGCGCGCCTCGTCCTCGTCATGCTCGAATTCGCGCGACACGGAAATCGTATCCAGCGCCAGACCGTCGGTGGTCGTATAGATCTGGGCGTCGACGATATTGGCGCCGGCCAGCGCGCAGGCGCCGGCGATGATCGAGAGCAGCCAGGGATGATCCGGGGCGAACACCGTGAGCTCGGTGACGCCGCGCGCTGCGTCGAAGCCGACGGACGTTGCGAGCGACTTCCCGCCGGTCTCGGTCTCGCGCACGAAGCGGGCATGGGCGAGTTTGTGCGGCAGATCGACCTTGAGCCAATAGGCCGGATAAAGCCGCTCGATATAGGCGTCGAGCGCGGCCGCCGGCAGATCCTTGAACTTGGCACCGAACTCGGCGCGGAACTCGGCCTGCGCCATGGCGACACGCTGGGCGCGGTTGACCTCCGAAAACCCACCGGTGAGCACCGGCTCGGTCTCGTAATAAAGCGTGCGCAAAAGCTGCGCCTTCCAGCCGTTCCATACGCCGGGCCCGACGGCGCGGATATCGGCGGTGGTGAGAATGGTCAGAAGCTTCAGCCGTTCCAGCGACTGCACCACTGCGGCGAAATTCTCGATTGTTCGGCGGTCGGACAGATCGCGCGACTGCGCCACGGTCGACATCACGAGATGCACTTCGACGAGCCAGACGACGAGCTCGGTATCGGCGGCGTTGAGCCCGAGCCGCGGCGCCAGGCGCCGCGCGAGCCGCGCGCCCGCGATCGAGTGGTCCTCGATGCGGCCCTTGGCGATGTCGTGTAGGAACAGCGTGACGCAGAGCACGGCATAATGCTGCGGCTGGATGGTCTTGATCAGATCGCTGGCGAGGGCGAATTCCGGGTTCTCGCCGCGCGCAATCTCGTTGAGCACGCCGATGCAGCGGATCAGATGCTCGTCCACCGTATAGTGGTGATACATGTTGAACTGCATCATCGCGACGATCCGGCCGAAGGCATGAACGAAAGCGCCGAGCACGCCGGTTTCGTTCATCCGCCGCAGCACGATTTCGGTGGCGTTCTTCGAGGTCAGGATTTCCAGGAACAGCCGGTTGGCTTCCTCGTCCTCGCGGACCTCCTTGTCGATGAGCTTGAGCGAATGCGTGACGATCCGCATCGCTTCCGGGTGGAAGGCGAGATTGTGCTTCTGCGCCAGGTGGAAAATCCGGATCAGGTTGACCGGGTCGCGGCGGAACACGTCGGCGCGCGCCACATTGATGCGGTTATTGTCGATGACGAAGTCGTCGGACTCGCTGATCTTTTTGCGCGCCGGCGATGAGCGCCATTGCGTCAGCCGGCTCAACACCGCCGCCGGTTTGGCCTGCCGGTCTTCGAGCCCCGCGCAGAGGATGGCGGTCAAATCGCCGACATCCTTGGCGATCAGGAAATAGTGCTTCATGAAGCGCTCGACATCGCGCAGGCCCGGATGCGCGGTGTAGCCGAGCCGCACCGCGATATCGCGCTGGATGTCGAACGACAATCGCTCTTCGGCGCGGCCGGCGAGGAAATGCATGTTGCAGCGGACCGACCAGAGAAAATCTTCGCAGCGGCGGAATAGCCGGAACTCGTCGCGGTCGAACACGCCGCGCGCGATCAGGCCTTCGGGCTCGCGCACGCGATAGACGTATTTGGCGATCCAGAACAACGTGTGCAGGTCGCGCAAGCCGCCCTTGCCGTCTTTCACATTAGGCTCGACCAGATAGCGCGACTGGCCGGCGCGGCGGTGGCGCTCCTCGCGCTCGGCGAGCTTGGCGGCGACGAATTCCGGCCCGGTGCCTTGCGCGACCTCCTTGTCGAAGCGCGAGGTCAGCTCCTCGTAGAGCTTGTGGTCGCCGAGCAAATAACGCGATTCGAGCAGGCTGGTGCGGATGGTCATGTCCGCCTTGGCCTGGCGGATGCATTCGTTCACCGAACGCGAGGCGTGGCCGACTTTCAGCCCCATGTCCCACAGGCAATAGAGTAGCGCCTCCGCGATCGACTCGCTCCAGGCGGTTTGCTTGTAGGGCAACACAAACAACAGATCGATGTCGGAACCCGGCGCCAGCAGGCCGCGGCCATAGCCGCCGGTCGCGACCACCGCCATGCGCTCGGCCTCGGAGCGCACCTGCGGCGGATAAATCACCGTGGAGGTGAAATCGAACAGCAGGCGGATGATCTCGTCCTGCATCTGGCACAGCCGCTCGGCGCAGCGGCGGCCATGGCGATCCTTCAGCAGCAAGGCTTCGGCGCGCGCCCGGCCCGCGGTCAGCGTCGCTTTGAGGCGCTGCGCCACGGCGGTGCGCAATTCGCGCTCGCGGCCCTCATAGGTTTTGGCGAGCGCGTTCAGATCCGCCGTGATCGCTTCGGGATCGATCAGCGTGTCGGTATCCGAGAGGTTGCGCGGCGCCATTTTTTGCGTGTCGAGCATCATTGATTACGAGATAGCGGACGCGCGGTTACCTGTCATCGCTTGTGCCGCCCGGTTCCCATAAATGGTGCGGGCGAAACGCAGCAAGAGCAGGATCGCGGCATATAACGAGATCATTCTATAGAATGACTTTATATAGGTATTTATTTCCAATTGACGCCACCGTGGCTGTTTCCTAAAGAAAAAACATATCGCAGGGAGGTTCTCATGCTGTCTCGCCGTGGATTTCTTGGCAGCGCCGTTGGCGCAAGCCTGATCCCGCTCGGCCTGCCGCGGCTCGCCCGCGCCGCCGACAAGCCGTCGGAAATCCGCATCGACTGGGCGACCTATAATCCGGTCTCCATGGTGCTCAAGCAGCAGGGGCTTCTGGAAAAGGAATTCGCCAAGGACGGCATCGGCGTGCGCTGGGTGCAGTCGCTCGGCTCCAACAAGGCGCTGGAATTCTTGAATGCCGGTTCGATCGATTTCGGCTCGACCGCGGGCTCGGCCGCGCTCCTCGGCAAGATCAACGGCAACCCGATCAAGTCGATCTACGTCTATTCGCGCCCGGAATGGACGGCTTTGGTGACGGGCAAGGATACGGCGATCAACAGGATCGAGGATCTCAAGGGCAAGCGCGTCGCGGTGACGCGCGGCACCGATCCGCACATCTTCCTGGTGCGCGCGTTGCAATCGGTCGGCCTGAGCGAGAAGGACATCGTGCCGGTGCTGTTGCAGCATCCCGACGGCAAGATTGCGCTGGTCCGCGGCGATGTCGACGCCTGGGCCGGGCTCGATCCGATGATGGCGCAGGCGCAGGTCGAGGACGGCGCGCGGCTGTTCTATCGTAACAAGGCGGCCAACACCTACGGCATCCTCAATGCCAGCGAGGACTTCCTCACCAAATATCCCGATCTCGCCAAGCGCGTGCTCGGCGCCTATGAGGACGCGCGCAAATTCAGCCTCGCCAATTACGACGCCGAGAAGCGCGTGTTCATGGATGTGACCAAGCTTCCCGAGAACGTTGTCGACATCCAGCTCAAGGAGCGCACCGAGCTTACCTTCAATCGTATCGGCGCCGAGCAGCGCGACACCATCCTGCAGGCGGGGCTTGCTCTGCAGCAGGCCGGCGTGATCGCGCCGAGCGTGGATGTGAAGAAGACGCTCGACGATCTGGTCGACGATCGCTTCGTGACCGCAGCGTAATTCCGCCTCTCCCGACGTGCGGGGAGAGGTGGCTTCGGCCGCATTGCATTTCCCGGTGTCGCCATGTCTCTTGTGGCCATGACCGTCGTCGCTGAAGGCACATCCGGCCGAGATTCTACCGGCGCAAGCCCGGCCGCGACCGAACAGGCGGCCGCAATCTCCTGGTCGCGCAAATGGGCGCATCTGTACTGGCCCGTGCTCGGGCTCATTCTGCCGGTGACGGCGGCTGTCGCCTGGGAACTCATCGTGCGGTTCGGCTGGGCCAGCGGCCGGCTGGTGCCGCCGCCGTCGGTGGTGTTCGCGACTTTTGTCGATCTCGCCAAAACCGGCGACCTGCAGCGCGATACGCTGGTGACGCTCGGTCGCGTCACCGCGGGCTTTGGCTTTGGTGTCGCGGCCGCCACCGTGATCGGCGCCGCGGCCGGCTATTCGCCGCTCATTCGGCGGCTGCTCGATCCGACCTTGCAGGCGCTGCGCGCCATTCCCTCGATCGCCTGGGTGCCGCTGTTCATTCTCTGGCTCGGTATTTTCGAAGCCTCGAAGATTACGCTGATCGCGGTCGGCGTGTTCTTTCCGGTCTATCTCGGCCTGATGGGCGCCATCCAATCGGTCGATCGCAAGCTCGTCGAGGTCGGCCGCGCCTATCGCCTCACCGATGTCGAGATGGTCTATCGCATTCTGTTGCCCGCGGTGCTGCCGGCTTATGTGATCTCGCTGCGCTCGGGGCTCGGGCTCGGCTGGATGTTCGTCGTCGCCGCCGAATTCATGGGCGCGTCCGAGGGGCTTGGTTACCTCCTCATCGACGGTCAGCAACTCGGCAAACCGGCTGAGATCGTCGCCGCCATTGTCGCCTTCGCCATCGTCGGCAAGGCGAGCGATTGGCTGATCGCACTTGCCGCCGCGCCGTTCCTGCGCTGGGAAGATGTTGTGAGACAGAATTAGAGTCTCAGATGCTGGTCCTTGAACGCGTCGGCAAAACTTATCCCAATGGCGTGCACGCGCTCGGCGGCGTCACGTTCACTGTCGATCCGGGCGAGATCGTCGCCGTGATCGGCGGCTCCGGCTGCGGAAAATCGACGCTGCTGCGCGCCATTTCAGGTCTCGATCCGGCGTCTGAAGGCGCGGTCATGCTCGACGGCGAGCGCATTACCGCGCCGCACGAGAAGATCGGCATCATCTTTCAGGAGCCGCGACTTCTGCCGTGGCTGAAAGTCGCCGGCAATGTCGGCTTCGGTTTGCGCAGACGGCCGCAGCCGGAACGAGCGCAGCGCGTTGCGAGTGCGCTCAACCGCGTCGGTCTTGCCGACAAAGCCAATGTCTGGCCGCGTGAACTGTCCGGCGGCCAGGCGCAACGCGTCGCCATCGCCCGCGCGCTGGTGCCGCGGCCCGAAGTCCTGCTGCTCGACGAGCCGTTCTCGGCGCTGGACGCCTTCACCCGCACCGATCTGCAGGATCATCTGCTTGACCTCTGGGCCGATGCCACGCCGACTTTGGTTCTGGTCACGCACGATGTCGACGAGGCGATCGTGCTCGCCAACCGCGTCATGGTGATGTGCCCGCGCCCGGGCCGGCTGTTCGAGGAAATCGCCGTCGACTTGCCGCGGCCGCGCGATCGGCAATCGGCCGCATTCGATTTCGTCAAACGCCGCGTACTCACCGCGCTCGACCGTTCGCTGGATCGGGCTGCGGGTGATGCCGTCGAGGAGCCCAAGGCCGAAGCCGGCGCGGCGATGTGGTGGTGATCTCCGGCTTTATTTAAGCTCGTCGTGCCCGGCCATTGCCGTTCGAAGAACGGCGTCGTTCCACTCGCCTATTGTGCCGGGCATCCACGTCTTTATACACGTCCGCAAAGACGTGGATGGCCGGGACAAGCCCGGCCATGACGGCAAAGGAGGAAGGATTCCCCATGGACGCCGCCGGGCTGCGGGCGCTGCAAGCGCCGATCAAAGAGCGCTACAAGACCGATCCCAAGGCCGGGTTCGTTACGCTCAAGGCCAAGGGTGCGCTCGACGACAGCAATATCGCCTGCAAGGTCGAGACCGGCCGTGCGCTCGCGGTTGCGGGGCTGCACCCGGCGACCGGCGGTTCCGGCATGGAATTGTGCTCGGGCGATATGCTGCTTGAGGCCTTGGTCGCCTGCGCCGGCGTCACGCTCAAAGCGGTCGCAACCGCGATCGAAATTCCGCTCAAGTCCGGCACGGTCTCCGCCGAAGGCGATCTCGATTTCCGCGGCACGCTCGGTGTTGCGAAAGATGCGCCGGTCGGCTTTGCCCAGATTCGCCTGCGCTTCGACGTCGATACCGACGCGCCGCAGGACAAGCTCGATCAGCTCTTAAAGCTCACCGAGCGCTATTGCGTGGTCTATCAGACGATCAAAAGCGGACCGCCCGTTGCGGTGAGTTTGCAGCGAAAGTGACAAGGATGACCGGCGTCGTCGCGCTCGATCATCTGCTGCTGGCGATGCCGCGCGGCAAGGAAGCCGAAGCGCGCGCCTTCTATGGCGACCTGCTCGGTCTGCCGGAACTGAAAAAGCCGCCGAACCTCGAAGTGCGCGGCGGCGTCTGGTTTAAGCTCGGCACGCAGCAGCTCCATCTCGGCGTCGAGAAGGACTTTCGCCCAGCGCTTAAGGCGCATCCGGCGTTTCTGGTGAACGACCTCAACGGCCTGCGCGCGCGTCTGCAGCAGCATGGCTACGTGCCTTACGACGACGAGCCGTTGGCAGGTTATCAGCGGTTCTATGTCGCCGATCCGTTTGGCAACCGGCTCGAGCTCCTAGAGCCCGTCGCGCGGTAATGTCCCCTGAACTCATATTCTGGTACGGCCTGGCGCTGAAAATGGTGCTGACGGCGGGCGTCGTCGTCGGCGCCTCACTCGCGGTGGAGCGCAGCGGACCGTTCATCGGCGCGCTGATTGCGGCTTTGCCGACCGCGGCCGGCGCGGCCTATATCATTCTCGCTGTCGAGCATCCGCCGGCTTTCATCGCCCGCAGCGCGATCGGCAGCGTCGCCAGCAATGCTGTGGTTTCGATCTTCGCCGCGGTCTATGTCGTGCTGGCCCAGCGGCGCAGCCTCTTCGTCAGCCTTGGCACGGCGATCCTGGTCTGGTTCGCCTCGGCCGCGCTGCTGCAGCTTTACGACTGGACGCCGCTCACCGCTTTTTTGCTCAACGCCGTGGTGTTCGCCGTCACCGTGCCCCTATGCCGGCGCTATCGCACTTCGGGCCCACCCCCGCGGTTCCTGCGCACCACCTTTGACATTCCGCTCCGCGCTATCACATCCGCCGTCGTTGTCGCCATCGTCACGACAGCGAGCTACAGCATCGGCTCGTTCGCCTCCGGCATTTTCGCGCTGTTTCCGATCGTCGTCTGCAGCACCATCGTCATCCTGCATCCGCGCATCGGCGGCAAGGCGGCGGCGAGCGTCTTGGCGCATGCGCAGATCGCTTTTGTCGGCCTGGGGCTCGGATTTCTGGTGGCGCATTTTTTCGCCGAGCCGGTCGGCTCGTGGTGGGCGCTCGGCATCGGGCTTCTGGTCTGTATCGCCTGGAGCGGTGGCCTTTTGCTGCTTCGGCTGCGCGAGCGCTCCCGCGTCAGTTCGCCTTCGTCTTCAGAAGCTCAGCCTTGAGCGCATAAAGTGCTTCAAGCGCTTCGCGCGGCGACATTTCATCGGGATGCAGCGCCTTGAGCGCTTCGACAAGTTCGGTCAGCGCAGTGTCGGCTTGCGGCGCGGTTAGTGGACGCGCGGCGGCAAACAGCGGCAGGTCGTCGATCAGCCGCCGCGTCGGCGAGGTGCGATCCTCGGCTTCGATCTGCGCCAGCACCACTTTGGCCCGCTCGATCACGCCCGGCGGCAGGCCCGCGAGCTTCGCGACCGCAATGCCATAAGAGCGGTCGGCGGCTCCGGCCACGACTTCGTGCAGGAACACGACGTCGCCCTGCCATTCCTTCACCCGCATGGTGGCGTTGTGCAGCCGTTTGAGCTTGCTCGCGAGCGCCGTCATTTCGTGGAAATGCGTCGCAAACAGCGCGCGGCAGCGATTGTTGTCGTGCAGATGCTCGATGGTGGCCCAGGCGATGGAAAGCCCGTCGAAAGTCGCCGTGCCGCGCCCGATCTCGTCCAAAATAACCAGCGCCCGCTCGCCGGCCTGATTGAGGATGGCGGCGGTCTCGACCATTTCCACCATGAAGGTCGAATGGCCGCGGGCCAGATCGTCGGCGGCGCCGACGCGCGAGAACAGCCGGTCGACCACGCCGATATGCGCAGCTTTCGCCGGGACGAAACTTCCCATCTGCGCCAGCACCGCGATCAGCGCATTCTGGCGCAGGAAGGTCGATTTGCCGGCCATGTTCGGGCCGGTGATCAGCCAGATGCGGCCTGCCCCCGCCTTCTCCTCCCCCGCTTGCGGGGGAGGGTAGGGAGGGGGTGGCGGCGAGAGATCGCAATCGTTAGCGACGAACGGCCCGCCATCGCTGGCGAGCGCCTGTTCGACCACCGGATGCCGACCGCCGGTGATGGCGAAAGCCAGGCTGTTATCGACCTCGGGCCGGATGTAATCGCGCTCGACCGTGAGCGTTGCCAGTGCGGTTGCGACATCGAGCATCGCCAGCGCGCCGGCGGCTTCCTTGATCTCGGCGCTCGCCGCGGTAATCGTCGCGGCAAGCCGTTCGAAGACTTCGAGCTCGAGCGCGAGCGCCCGTTCGGCGGCACTCGCGATCTTGGATTCAAGTTCGCCGAGTTCGGTGGTGGTGAAGCGCACCTGGCCGGCGGTGGTCTGGCGATGGATGAAGGTTGCGTTGAGCGGCGCCGACAGGAGCTTTTCGCCGTGCTGGGCGGAGACGTCGACGAAATAGCCGAGCACATTGTTGTGCCGGATCTTCAAAGCGCGCACGCCGGTCGTCTCGGCATATTTAACTTGCAGCGCGGCGATGACGCGGCGGGATTCGTCGCGCAAGGCGCGCGCCTCGTCGAGCGCGGGGAGAAATCCCGTCCGGACAAAGCCGCCGTCACGGCGCAATGCCGGCAGTTCGTCGGCCAGCGCATTGGCGAGTTCGGCAGCGATCGCGGCATCGGGCCGGCGCAGCGAATCGATCGCTTGCATCAGCTCGCGCGGATTATCCGCGATGGGCTCAATCATGGCCGCAAGTCGTGCCGCAAACGCGGCCGCGGCCAGAATGCCGTCTCGAATCGCGGCGAGATCGCGCGGGCCGCCGCGGCTGACGGCAATCCGCGCCAAAGCGCGCGCGAGATCGGGCACGGCCTTGAGCAGCGCGCGCAGATCGGCACGCGCGGCGCCGTCGCTGACAAACGCGCCGACAGTGTCGAGACGATGCGCGATCTCATGCGGATCGGTCAGCGGGGCGGCCAGCCGCTGCGCCAAAAGCCGCGCGCCGGCCGAGGTCAGCGTGCGGTCGATGGCGGCCAGCAGCGAGCCGCGCCGCTCGCCGCCGATGGTGCGGACGAGTTCGAGATTGCCGCGCGTCGCCTGATCGATCGCAAGTGTCGCGCCGGCCGCTTCGCGTGCCGGCACCGACAGCGGCGGCCGCTTGCCGAGCTGCGTGCGCTCGATATAGGTGGTGGCGGCGGCAGCGGCCGTCAGCTCGATGCGCGAGAAGGCGCCGAACGACGCCGTCGTCGCGACGCCGAAGAAGCTCGAGAGCCGCCGCTCGGCGGTGGCGCCGTCGAACACGTCGCGGGTGAGCGGCATGACCGCAGGCTGTGCGCGCAGGACCGGCGCAAGCTCCGGATCGCTATAAAGCACGTCGGAAACGATGACCTCGCCGGGCTCGATGCGCGCAATCTCGGCGCCGATGCTGGCGCGGTCGCATTCGGCGACCCGAAATTCGCCGGTCGAAATATCGATCCAGGCCAGCGCGAAACGGTCGTCGCCGGCCGAGGCGCGGCCGCGCACCAGCGCCAACAGATAATTGTTGCGGGTGGCGTCGAGCAGCGTGTCTTCGGTGAGCGTGCCGGCCGTGACCAGCCGCACGACATTACGCCGCACCACGCTTTTGCCGCCGCGCTTCTTCGCCTCGGCCGGATCTTCGAGCTGCTCGCAGACGGCGACCCGATGGCCTTGCGCGATCAGGCGATGCAGATATTCGTCGGCGCGCTCGACCGGCACGCCGCACATCGGAATGTCCTGGCCGAGATGCTTGCCGCGCTTGGTGAGCATGATGCCGAGCGCGCGTGCGGCGATTTCGGCATCGCCGAAGAACATTTCGTAGAAATCGCCCATCCGGTAGAACAACAGGCAATCCGGATTGGCGGCTTTGATCTCGATATATTGCTCCATCATGGGAGTCACGCGGGCGATATCATCGCCCGCTTTGGTCGTGACACGGCCGGCATCGCCGGCCGGCGCTTCGGGCGCGGGGTCCGGTTCGTCAGTCGTGATGGTGCGGGCGGCGTCCATGCGGCGGCACGCTAGCAAAAAACGGCCCGCTGTGTCCGGTCTCGTGCCGGACATCCACGATTAAGTTCGTAAGATTTGGAGTCCCGGAAAAGGCCGCCTTACGCCTTCGCGCCGAGCTTGTCGGCGAACGGCAGCAGGCCGGTCTGCGGATGGCAGTTGAAATATTCGAACGGCGGGTTGTCCGCTTCGAGGATGAAGATCTCGTTGTAGGTATGGAGCTGCAGTTTCTCTTGAAATTTCTTCCGAGCCGCCAATGCGCTGGTATAGATCGCCAGATGGCTCGGATGATCCTTGCTCCAGGTTTCGAGATGCCCCATCGAGACGAAAGCGCCGAGCGAATAGGCTTCGGCGATTTTCGCGCCGTCCGGTGAAATGGATTCAACCTGGCGCAGCGAGAAGCAGCCCGTTTCCGCCGGATTCTCACGCAGATAGGTCATGCCGGCATCGAGCTTCGGCTTGATGCGCTCGCGCCAGTCCTTGAGCTGTTCGCCTTCGCATTTCTCCCAGGACACGCCGGAGCGGATCACGCACATATTCTTCGGCGGCTGAACCTGGCGATAGGAGGCCCCGGTGATCGGGCAGCGTTCGCTGGTCGAGACCGTCGCCTCGAACCGATCATCGGCGGCACCGGGAATGCGGTCGCGCGCCGCGCCCCAATAGCCGGTGTGGTCGGTCGATTGCAGGCCCATCGCCGGACAGCCGGAAAAGCCGCGGCGGAATTCCTTGAACGTGATCGTCTCCATGCGCCGCGCATCGACCACGACCGGTTCCCACCACAGCCCGACCGAAGTCTCGCCCCGCATGCGGGCGCGCCAGTCTTTGACGGCCGGCGCTTTGAGCCATGTCCGAAATTGCGCAATGTCGAGCCAATAAAGCGCGGCGACGCGATTCACATAACCTTGCAGGTCCGTATAGGTCGCCTGATCGATATAGACCGGCGCGGCGCTCGCCTTGGCGACGCGCGCGAGAAACTCGCTCAAGCCCGCGTCCGGCAGCGTCTCGGCTTTGGTCTGCAGCCCGAGAAACAGCACGGCGACTTTCGCCGCAACGGCGGCGGAATAGCGCGGCACCGGCGCCTTGTGGCCATCCGGCTGATTGAGCGGAAAGCGGTGGACCGGGCATGTGCCCGCCGCCGCTTCCGTGCGTTCCTTCACGTCGGTCAAAGCTGACCTCCGCCGGTTGAACCTTTTATTTCACCAGCTTTATTTGACGAGCTTTTTGCCGGTGACAGCTTCGAGGTTCTTATAGAACACCTTGTCGTGGGTGGTCTTGTCCATCTTCAGCGAGTCGAGGATCTCGAGCGTCACCCGCGGATACATGGTGCCGCCTTCCGGATCGAACGGGCAATCCGAAGCGAACACGATCTTGTCGACCGGGAAGAATTCCATGCCGGCCTTGGTCGCCGGCACCGCGGTGAAGGCTGCGGTATCGGCCCAGAAATCCTGCTTGAAATAATCGAGCGGCCGCTTCTTCAGGCTCTTGCGCAGGGAGACATAATCTTCGTCGGTGGTGCGCGAGCCCATCACGTCGTTGCCGGGGCCGATGCGGCCTTCCAGCATCGGCACGATGCCGCCGAAATGGTGAGTGATGATTTTCAGGTTCGGGTGGTTATCCATGATCTTGGAATAAACCAGCCGCATCATGGCGCAGCCGGTTTCATAGGACCAGCCGAAGGTCCACCAGATCTCGTAGAGCGATTTCTTCTCGTCGATGTAATCCGGCATTTCGGCGCCGCGCGCCGGATGCAGCCAGACCGGGGCGCCGAGCTCGTTCATTTTCTTGAAGAACGGCAGATATTCCGGACGGTCGAGCGGCTTGCCGGCGACATTGGTGTAGATCTGCACGCCGAGCGCGCCATTCTTCAGCGCGCGTTCGGCTTCGGCAACGCCGGCATCCTGCGCCGCAAGCGAGACCTGCGCCACCCAGCCCGGGAAGTGATCCTTTTCCTTGGCGACGAGTTCGGCGAAGCCGTCATTGATGATCTTGCAGAACTCGTCGATATCGGCCGGCGACTTGGCGAATTTCTCGATCGGCGGCTGCGGATAGGACAGGATCTGCTGATAATCCTTGTGGCCGTCAACGATCTTCTTGCGCACATTGATATCGAACAAAGCCGGGAGCGAGCGGATGCGCTTGCCCATATCCTTATAGTCACCAGCGACTTCATTGAGCTTGGTGAAGAAGCGTTCCGGAAAAAAGTGGGTATACGCGTCAACTCGCATCGGCGTTCATCTCCCTTTTGCGGCTCGCTTCTAGCATACCTGCGCGCTGGGACGGCAAGAGACGCCGTCGTCAGTTCCGCCTTGGGCGCGGTCCTTGCGCTATTTGCTATGCGTCAGCCGCGCGACAAATTCCGCCGGGATGGGCTGGCCCTTGAGCCGCTCGGGGTCGGCCGGATCGGGGGCGACAAAAACGCGCGTCTCGAAACCCTCGACCGAAATGTCGTCCCCTCTCATCAGGCGATGTTCGATCTTGATGCTCGATTTGCCCAGGCTCGCGACCGCGGTCGTGATCGACACCTGGTCGCCGAAGCGGTTGGGAGTGCGGAAAATGGCGCGGGTTTCGACGATCGGATGGCCGATGAATTGGAAGGCTTTCAGATAGTCGAATTTGCTCATGCCGATCGCGGCTTCCATCATCTCCGTCGTCGAGGTGTCGAACATCGCGAAATAGCGCGGATAGAACACGATGCCAGCGGGGTCGCAGTCGCCCCATTCGATGCGCAAATGCCGGGTGTTGCTGAACATTATTGTTTGGTCCTGCGAAATTCCCTCAAGAGGAAAAAGATGCCGTTGCGTCGTTATTTGGGCGCCATGCGCAGCGCGCCGTCGAGACGGACCACTTCGCCGTTGAGATAGCGGTTCTCGATCATGTGCCGCACCAAAGCGGCATATTGGGGCGGTTGCCCAAGGAGTTTTGGAAACGGCACCGCGGCGGCCAGGCTTTGTTGGGCCGCTTCCGGGAGCGCATGCAACATCGGCGTGGTGAAAATTCCCGGTGCAATCCCGGTGACGCGGATGCCGAACTGGGCGAATTCGCGCGCCGCCGGCAGCACCAGGCTCACCACGCCGCCCTTCGAGGCGGCATAGGCGGCTTGGCCGATCTGGCCGTCATAGGCGGCGACAGATGCCGTGCAGACGATGATGCCGCGCTCGCCGTCCTGCATTGGCGCGAGATTTTGCATTTTCGCCGCAGCAAGCCGCATCACATTGAACGTGCCGATCAGATTGATCGAGACGACCTTGGAAAACTCCTCGAGCGGCATCGGTCCGTCGCGGCCGACGATGCGCTTGGCCGGACCGACGCCGGCGCAATTGACGACGATGCGCGCCGGGCCGTGATCGGCGGCGGCCTTGGCGATGGCTTGTTCCGTCGCCTCGGCACTCGTCACGTCGCAATCGATGGCGATGCCGTTGATGTCGATGGCGACTTCGCCCGCGGCTTTCGTGTTCACATCGAACACAGCGACCTTCGCGCCGGCCTCCGCCAGCAGGCGTGCCGTCGCGGCGCCAAGCCCCGAAGCGCCGCCGGTGACGATCGCCGCCTGTCCTTTGATATCCATCTTCAATGCACCTGTGCGGTTTGCCGATCGGCGACAATAACGTGCCGCGGCGACGCCGCGGCGTAGAGGTCATCGACTAAAGCTTGACGATGGGCAAGCACCGCGCGCTGATTGATCGAGCCCTTGTCGGTCATCTCGCCGATATCGAGCGACGGCGGCTCGGCAAGGAGAATCATGCGCGTGACTCGGTTCGAGGTGCCGGTGCTTGCCGCGACAAAGCTGTCGAGCAGGCGGGCGAATTCGGCCACGACGCGCGCATCCGCCGGCAACGATTGCGCCGTTGCATCGGGCGCGAGACCGGACGCGAGTTTCTTGCAGGCGTCGAGATCGGGAAACACCAACGCACTGACATCGTCGCGATCGGCGCCGGCGAAGACCACATCACGAACCAGCGGGGCAAAATGCGCGATGAAAGCGGCGCGTAACGGCCCGACGCTGACCCAGGTGCCGGTGGCGAGCTTGAAATCCTCGGAAAGCCTGCCGTCGAACAACAGCCCCTTGGCCGGATCGGCCGGGTCGGCGAATTTCAGCGCATCGCCGATCTTGTAATAGCCCTCGTCATCGAAGGCGTCGGCATTGAGCGCCGGCGCCCGCCAATAGCCGGGCGTGATATTGGCGCCCTTGAGCCGGGCTTCCAGCTTGCCCTCGCGCGGCACGAGCTTGAGATCGACGCCAGGCAGCGGCAGACCGATATTGGCGGCGCGCTCGGATTCCCAGCTGCAGGCGAGCGCCGCCGGCGCGGTTTCGGTCGAGCCGAGGCTCGACATGAACAGGATGCGCTCGCCCACGGTTGCGAAGGCGAGGCGATGATAAGTATCGAGCACATGCTGCGGCAACGCCGCGCCGGCATAGAACAGGACTTTCAGCCGGCTGAAAAATTTTTCGCGCAGCGGCGGCTCCGCCGTCAGATAGGGCAACAGCATCTCGAAGCCCTTGGGCACGTTGAAATAGATGGTCGGTGCGACATCGCGCAGATTGCGCGCGGTCGCTTCGATCGCGCCGGGCAGCGGCTTGCCCTCGTCGATATAGAGCGAGCCGCCATTGTCGAGCACGATGCCGAAATTGTGGTTGCTGCCGAACGTGTGATTCCACGGCAGCCAGTCGATCAGCACCGGCGGTTCGTCGGCAAGGAAGGCGAGCCCGCCGCGGATCATCGCCTGGTTGGCGCACAGCATCAGTTGCGTATTGATCACGCCCTTCGGCTGGCCGGTCGAGCCGGAGGTGAACAGCACTTTGGCGATGGTCTCCGCGGTGACTGTGGCGTGCGCTGCTTCGACAGAAGCGGCCGGCGGTGTCGCCAAGAGCGCCGAGAATAAAGTCGTCGGCCGGTCGGGAAGCGGATTGACGGTGACGGCGATCTCGACATTCGCGGGCACTGCGGCGGCGATGGCGCGCGCGAAAGCAGCGCCGTTGGCGGCAAAGACGAGGCCCGGTGTGAGAATATCGACGATGGCTTTGAGCTTGCCGAAATCCTGCGACAGCAGCGAATAGGGCACCGAGATCGGCGCATAGGGGATGCCGACATGCATCGCCGCGAGTGCGAGCAGCGCATGTTCAATGTCGTTGCCGGAGAGAATGGCGATCGGCCGCTCCGGCGAAAGCTTGCGCTCAAGCAACGCAGCGGCGACGGCGCGCACCGCCGCAAGCGTCTGCGCATAAGTCAGCTTGCGCCAGCCGCCTGCGGCATCGCGCTGGGCGATGAAGATGCGCTCCGGTTCAGCGCGTGCCCAATGCACCAGTCGCTCGGTGAGCTTCTGCGGATGCGGCGGCAATTGCTGCGGCGAGCGCATCAGGATTGCGCCGTCGGCACGCTGCTGGATCACAACGTCGGGCGCGCCGAGCTTGACCGGCCGCAGCGGCGGCCGAGTGTCTTCGGTCAGCGTCGTCGCGTTGGCCATATCATTGGCCATATCAAGGTTGCGCCATCTTCAGCTTCGCGCCACTTTCGGCGCGCGCTTTTCCAGAAACGCCTTCAGCCGGGCTTTCGCCTCCTCATCACCTTGCGCGATAGCGGCAGCGAGAGATTCCGCGACGAAGCCTGCCGACGGGTCGCTGCGCGCTATGCGCGGCAACAGATGCGTCACGGCGAAGTTGGTAAATGTCGCATTGCCGGCGATGCGGTGCGCGAGTTCCATGCCTTTGGCGAGACCCTGGCCTTCGTCGACCAGATATTGCGTGAGCCCGATGGTCTGGCCTTCTTCGGCAGAAAGCGTGCGGCCGGTCAGCATCATATCCATTACGCACGCAGTGCCGATCAAGGGCGGCAGCCGCACCGAGCCGCCGCCGCCGACATAGATGCCGCGGCTGGCCTCGGGCAGCGCGTAGAAGGCCGAACGCTCGGCGACGCGGACATGCGCGGCGGCGGCCAATTCGAGCCCGCCGCCGACCACCGCGCCGTGAAGCACGGCGACGACAGGCGCGCTGCCGAACTCGATGCGCTCGAAGGCGCGGTGCCAGGAGCGCGAATGTTCGACGCCTGCGAAGGTGTTGCGCTCCGAGAGTTCGCTAAGATCGAGGCCGGCGGAAAAATGCTCGCCTTCTCCCGCAATCACCGCGGCGCGGATGTCCTCCGGCAGGTTCGAGAAGAAGGTCTCGATGCCGAAAACGGTGGGATCGTCGAGCGCATTGCGCTTTTGCGCCCGCGCAAGCTTCAGCACGGCGACGGCGCCGTGCCGTTCCGCCTTCAATGTCGGCGGCAGGCTGGCCGCCAATTCGGCAAATTCGGCTTCGGGGCCTGCGCTCATTGGGCGTTCGTTGGGGCGTTCGTTGTTATTGACCGTGGCAGCAATCGGGGCCATTTGACCCGTTCCGCGGCGGCCCGTAAATAGCCTGCGCAAGCATGATCCGGAAAAGTGGGAGCCGGTTTTCCAGTAAGATCATGCGCCATCTAAATCCGGACGGGCCCGACATACGGAGCGGCCGATGCGAGAAGTCTTCATTTGCGACGCCGCGCGTACCCCGATCGGCCGCTATGGCGGGGCGCTCGCCAAGGTGCGCACCGACGATCTCGCCGCGGTGCCGATCAAGGCGCTGGTCGCGCGTAACAGCAAAGCCGACTGGTCGCGGCTCGACGAAGTGTTTCTCGGCTGCGCCAATCAGTCCGGCGAAGACAACCGCAATGTCGCGCGCATGGCGCTGTTGCTGGCCGGCCTGCCGGACAAGATCCCGGGCGTCACCGTCAACCGGCTCTGTGCCTCCGGGCTCAACGCCGTGGGCGACGCCGCGCGCGCGATCCGCAGCGGTGAAATGGATTTCGCCATCGCCGGCGGCGTCGAATCGATGACCCGGGCGCCGTTCGTGATGGGCAAGGCCGGTGAGGCGTTCTCCCGCTCGGCGGAAATTTTCGACACCACGCTGGGCTGGCGCTTCATCAATCCGCTCTTGAAGGCGCAATACGGCGTCGATTCCATGGCCGAGACCGCCGAGAATGTCGCCGAGGAATTCCAGGTCACCCGCGCCGACCAGGATGCATTTGCGCTGCGCTCGCAGCAGCGCGCCGCCAAGGCCATCGCGCTCGGCTATTTCACCAAAGAGATCGTTGCGGTCCCGGTGCCCGACGGCAAAGCCGGTCCGACCACCTGCTGCGAGGACGAGCATCCGCGGCCCGACACTACGATCGAAAATCTGCAGAAGCTCAAGCCTATCGCGCGCAATCCCGGCACCGTGACCGCCGGCAATGCGTCGGGCATCAATGACGGCGCTGCCGCGATCATCTTGGCGAGCGAGGACGCTGCGAAGACGCATGGGCTGACCCCGCGCGCCCGCGTGCTCGGCATGGCGTCGGCCGGCGTGCCGCCGCGCATCATGGGCATCGGTCCGGTGCCGTCGACGCGAAAACTGATGGAGCGCCTCGGACTCAAGATTACCGATTTCGATCTGATCGAGATCAACGAGGCCTTCGCCGCGCAGGGGCTCGCCTGCCTGCGCCAGCTCGGCGTGCCCGACGATGCCGACTACGTCAATCCGCACGGCGGGGCGATCGCGCTCGGCCATCCGCTCGGCATGTCGGGAGCGCGGCTGGCGCTGACGGCGGTTCATGGCCTCGAAAGGGGTCATGGCAAACGCGCGCTTGCCACCATGTGCGTCGGCGTCGGCCAGGGCGTGTCGCTCGCGGTGGAGCGGGTCTGAACAATTCATTGCTGTTCCTCGATGCCCTGCATTCCGCGGGGCGCCTCACTTGAATACGGAGAACTCTCGCGTGCCGATGTCGCCCGGTTACATTCCCTTCCATCCCAACCCGTCAAAGCCGAAATACAAGCCGCCGGCGGGCGCGGTCGATGCGCATTGCCATGTCTTCGGGCCGGAGGCGAAGTTTCCTTATGCGCCGGAGCGCAAATACACGCCCTGCGACGCGCCGAAGGAGAAGCTGTTCGCGCTGCGTGACTTTCTTGGCTTCGACAAGAACGTCATCGTCCAGGCGTCGTGCCATTCCAAGGACAACAGCACCATGGTCGACGCGCTCGATGCCTCGAACGGCAGGGCCAAGGGCGTCGCTTTTATCGGCGAAGAGGTCACCGACGACGAATTGAAATGGATGGACAAAGCCGGCGTGCGCGGCGTGCGCTTCAACTTCCTCAAGCGGCTGGTCGACTTCACCCCGCGCGATGTGCTGCAGCGGATCGCCGCCCGCGTCGACAAGCTCGGCTGGCACATCGTCGTCTATTTCGAAATGCCGGACCTGCCGGAACTCGAGAGCTTCTTCACGTCGCTGCCCACCACCGTCGTGGTCGATCACATGGGCACGCCGACGGTGAAAAAGGGCGTCAACGATCCTGAGAACCTGCGCTTTCACGATCTGATGGACAAGCACAAGAATTTCTGGGTGAAGGCGACCTGCCCGGAACGCATGACCATCGCCGGGCCGCCCTATGACGATGTGGTGCCGTTCGGCAAGGCGCTGGTCGAGCATTTCCCCGACCGCGTGATCTGGGGCACCGATTGGCCGCATCCCAATATGAAGAAGGAAGCGCCCGACGACGGCGTCCTGGTCGATTACATCCCGAAGATCGCGACGACGGCTGCGGCCCAACACCAACTGTTGGTCGACAACCCGATGCGGCTTTATTGGGGGTAGGTTGACCCCGGCCAGCTTGCAGGGATTCTAAATTATTTCTTGCATGAGACCCCCGCTTTCGCATGACGCGAGGGCGAAGGAAGGCTTACGTTGCCAAGCTTCTCCGCGCTATATATGTCAACCCAATCAGGAGACGGCCGATGGCCCGCGAACAACACGATTACGACGACATCCCGGGCACGTTTGTGTTCGATGCCGAACGGTCCCGGGAAGGGTTCGGCATCAATATGTTCTGCATGTCGCTGATGAAGGACGCCAACCGCAAGGCCTTCAAAGCGAACGAGGCGGAATATCTCAAGAAGTTCAAACTGACGCCGGAGCAGACCGATGCCGTGCTCAAGCGCGACTACAACCGGATGCTGGAACTTGGCGGCAACATCTATTTCACCGCGAAGCTCGGCGCCACCGACGGCCATTCGTTCCAGCACTTGGCGGCCGTTATGACCGGCGCGACGCAGCCGGACTATGCCGACATGATGCTTAAGGGCGGCCGTTCGGTCGAAGGCAATCGCTCGCGCACCGGCAAGAACAGGCCGTCCAAATATCTTGAGGCGGAGCCGGCGCGAAAGGCCGCCGGCAAGCCGAAGGCAAAGGTCGCTAAAGCCAAGACCAAGGCGAAAGCCAAGGCCGGCAAATCCAAACCCAAATCTCAGAAACGGAAGTGACACCGTGGCCAGGATCATCGCAGGAATAGGTTCATCGCATGTCCCCGCCATCGGGGCCGCGCTCGACAACGGCAAGACCGAGGAGCCCTATTGGAAGCGGGTTTTTTCGGGCTTCGTGAAATCGCAAGAATGGATGCGTGAGACCAAGCCGGATGTCGCGATCGTCGTTTATAACGACCACGCCTCGGCCTTCTCGGTCGAGATGATCCCGACTTTCGCGCTCGGCTGCGCCGCGGAATTCCCGCCGGCCGACGAAGGTTGGGGCCCGCGCCCGGTGCCGGTCGCCAAGGGCCATCCGGCGCTCGCCTCGCATATCGCGCAGTCCTGCATTCTCGACGAGTTCGATCTCACCATTTGCAACAAGATGGAAATCGACCACGGCATGACGGTGCCGATGAATCTTCTGTTCGGCAAGATCGAGAAGGACGGCCATTGGCCGTGCCCGGTCATTCCGCTGGCGGTGAACGTGGTCATGTATCCGCCGCCGACCGGCCATCGCTGCTACATGCTAGGCAAGGCGATCCGCAAAGCCGTGGAATCCTTCCCCGACGATCTGCGCGTCGTGATCTTCGGCACCGGCGGCCTGTCGCACCAGATTTCCGGCCCGCGCGCGGGCCTGATTAACAGCAAGTGGGACAAGGCCTTCCTCGACAATCTGTCGAAGGATCCCAAGAAGCTCGTCAAGATCCCGCATCTCGAATATATGCGCGAGGCCGGCGCCGAAGGCATCGAAATGGTGATGTGGCTGATCATGCGCGGCGCGCTCGACGACAAGGTGGATGAAGTCTATCGCTTCTATACCGTGCCGGCGTCGAACACCGCGGTCGGCCATATCATTCTCGAGAACAAGGCGCGCAAAAGCGCGGGCAAGCGCAAGCCGGCGGCGAAGCACAAACGCGCCGCGGCGAGCGCCAAGGTCGATCGCATTCGCAGCTAACAGGTGCACGTCATGGCCGGGCTTGTCCCGGCCATCCACGTCTTTAGGGCCTGAGCGCCAAGACGTGGATGCCCGGCCATAGGCGAGCGAAGCGACGCCGTTCTTTGAACGGCTGTGGCCCGGGCATGACGGCCGTGAAACGATTTGGAAAATCCGAGAGGCATGTGATGAAAATTTGCGTAGCGGGGCAGGGCGCGTTCGGCCAGAAGCATCTTGATGCGCTGAAGCGTATTCAGGGCGTCGAGGTGACGTCACTGGTCGGCGGCAATCAGGATTCGACCGCAGAGGTCGCGAAGAAATACGGCATTCCGCACTACACCGGCGATCTCTCCGAAGGCATCAAGCGCGCCGACGCGGTGATCCTGACCACGCCGACGAAGATGCATTTCCGCCAGGGCGAACAGGTGATGCGCGCCGGCAAGCATGTGCTCGTTGAAATTCCGGTGACCGACAGCGTCGAGGACGCCGAAAACCTGGTGAAGATCGCCAAGGAAACCGGCGTCATCGCCATGGGCGGCCATGTGCGGCGCTTCAATCCCAGCCACCAATACATCCACAAGAAGATCGTCAAGGGCGAGCTGAAAATCCAGCAAATGGACGTCCAGACCTATTTCTTCCGGCGCAAGAACATCAATGCCGCCGGCAATGCGCGCAGCTGGACCGATCATCTGTTGTGGCATCACGCCGCCCACACCATCGACCTGTTCCAGTACCAGGCCGGTGAAAACATTTCCGATTGTTACGCGGTTCAGGGCCCGATCCATCCGCAGCTCAATATCGCGATGGACATGGGCATCGTCGCCAAGACGCCGTCCGGCGCGATCCTGACGCTGTCGCTGTCGTTCAACAATGACGGCCCGATCGGCTCGTTCTTCCGCTATATCTGCGACAACGGCACCTACAAGGCGCTGTACGACGACCTGTCCGACGGCAAGGACAACAAGATCGACGTCTCCAAGGTCGACGTGTCGATGGACGGCATCGAGCTCGAGGACCGCGAATTCATCGCCGCGATCAAGGAAAAGCGCGAGCCGAATGCGAGCTTGCAGCAGCTCCTGCCGTGCATGCATGTGCTCGGCAAGCTCGAAAGCATCATCGACCCGCAGCGCAAGGCGCACGCCTAACCCTGACGCGCCACACGGTTCTCCGCTATAGTCCTCCCCAAGAACAAAACTTGATACAAAACTTGATACAAAAACTTGGGGAGGATTTTTTAATGCGCGCGTATGTTCGCGTTGTTGTCGCCGCCGTTGCATTCGCGGCGTTAGGTGCCGCAGCTTTTGCGCAAGACGCTTATCCGTCAAAACCCGTCCATATCTACGTGCCTTATCCTCCCGGCGGCGCGGTCGATATCGTGGCGCGCACGCTCGGCGACGCGCTCGGCAAGGCGTGGAATCAATCCGTCGTCATCGAGAACCGGCCGGGCGCCGCCGGCATCATTGCCGAGCAGGCTTTGGTGCAGGCCGCGCCGGATGGCTACACGCTGATCCTTGTCGCCTCCGGCCATGCGTTGTTGCCGCATTTCTACGACAAGCTGCCTTACGACACGTTCAAGGACTTTACGCCGATCTCGCAGATCGGCTCCTCGCCCAACATGCTCCTGGTCCGCGCCGAGTCGCCGTTCAAGTCGGTGAACGATGTCATCGCCGCGGCGCGCGCCAAGCCCGGCGCGTTGTCTTACGGCCACGCCGGCAACGGCACGTCGCCGTACCTGTCCGGCGAGTTGTTCAAGTATATGGCCAAGGTCGAGATCACGCCGGTGCCGTATAAAGGCGGCGCGCCGGCTCTGGCCGATCTGGTCGGCGGGCAGATCCCGCTCACCTTCAACAATATTCCGGAATCGCTCGGCCAGGTTCAGGCCGGCACGGTGCGTCCGCTCGGCGTGACGACCGCCGAGCGCTCGCCGGTCCTGCCCAACGTCCCCACCATCGCCGAGGCCGGCGTGCCCGGCTATGACACCGGCGTTTGGTGGGGCGTGTTCGCGCCGGCCGGATTGCCCGCGGCGATCCAAGCCAAGCTCGCCAAGGACTGCGCCGACGCGGTGCACACGCCCGGCATGCAGGCCAAGCTTTTGCAGCTCGGCGCCACGCCGATCGGCTCGACCGCGGACGCGCTCGCCAAGGTCACGCGCAACGACTACGACAAGTGGGGCCCGGTCATCAAAGCCGCCGGTCTTAAGATCGACTAGAAACAATCGAGAAACACGACGCAGCTATTCGGAAAAGATCATGCTCAAATAGCGGGTCGGCGTGGGACAATGACCTTGCGAAAGTCGGTCCGCGCCGGGCTCTCTTAGATCGCGGCGCCGGCATTAATCGCAGCCGCGATATGAGACAAAGCGCTAACTGGACAATGCCGGTGTCAAATGTTGGTATGCGCGCCAATCGCCTATCCAATCTAAAGGCACTGGGAGGAACTATATGAAATTTAATGACTTTTTGCTGGCGGCTGGCTGCGCCACGGCAATCGCCGCGGCCGCAAGCGCGGCGCAGGCGCAAGACGTCAAGATCGGCCTCATTCTGCCGATGACCGGCCAACAGCAATCGACCGGCAAACAAGAAGCCGCCGGCGCCAAACTTTACATGCAGCAGAACGGCGATACCGTTGCCGGCAAGAAAATCGAGCTCATCATCAAAGACGACGGTGCTGTTCCTGATAACAGCAAGCGCATCGCGCAAGACCTGATCGTCAACGACAAGGTGACCTTCCTCGCCGGCTTCGGCGTGACGCCCGCGGCGTTGGCCGTCGCGCCGCTCGCCACCGAATCCAAGACGCCTGAGATCGTCACCGCGGCAGGCACCTCGATCATCACCCAGAAATCGGACTACATCGCGCGCACGAGCTTCACGCTCGCGCAGTCGACCGTGCCGCTCGCCGACTGGGCGGCCCAAAACGGCATCAAGAAAGTGGTGAGCATGGTGTCCGACTATGCGCCGGGCGCCGATGCTGCGAAATCCTTCGCCGCCGAATTCACCGCCAAGGGCGGCCAGATTGTCGACAGCATTACGTTCCCGCTGGCGAATCCCGACTTCGCGCCGTTCCTGCAGCGCGCCGCCGATCAGAAGCCCGATGCGGTCTTCGTCTTCGTGCCGTCCGGCCAAGGCGGCATCTTCGTCAAACAATTCGTCGAGCGCGGCATGGACAAGGCCGGCATCAAGATCATCGGTCCGGGCGACGTGACCGACGACGATCTCGTCAACGGCATGGGCGATCCGGTGATCGGCACCGTCACCGCGCATATCTATTCGGCCGATCATGACTCCGCCGCCAACAAGGCTTTCGTCGCCGCGTTCGAGAAGGCCAATAACGGCATGCGGCCGAACTTCATGGCGGTCGGCGCCTATGACGGCATGCACCTGATATACGAGGCGCTGAAGAAGACCGGCGGCAAGACCGACGGCGATTCGCTGATGGCTGCGATCAAGGGCATGGCCTGGGAGAGCCCGCGCGGTCCGATCTCGATCGATCCGGAAACGCGCGACATCGTGCAGAACGTCTATATCCGCAAAGTCGCGAAGAAGAACGGCGAGCTCTTTAACGTCGAATTCGCCACCTTCCCGTCGGTCAAAGATCCGATCAAGGCCGCGGCGAAGTAAGCTTCGGGCATGAGGAAAAGCGCGCGGGGTGGGGGCCCCGCCGCTGTTCCGAGCCAAACTAAGACGCCCCCATAGCCGGTGCTCGTGCATCGGCGATGAGAACTGAGTAGGGTGGCCAAAAGCTGCCTATGCCTTTTCCCGCCGGGTGGGGGAAGGACGAGTGGGGACGGGCGTTGAATAAATCATGCTGACCATCCTGTTCGACGGCGTTGCCTACGGCATGCTTCTGTTCGTGCTGGCATGCGGGCTGTCCGTCACGCTTGGCCTGATGAATTTCATCAATCTCGCTCATGGCGCCTTTGCCATGGCGGGCGGCTATTGCACCGTCGTCCTGGTCAACCGCTTTGGCGTGCCGTTCGCGCTCGGCCTGCCGCTGGCCTTCGTGGTGACGGCGCTGTTGGGCGGCCTGTTCGAGCGCACGCTCTATGTTCACGTCTATGCCCGCAGCCATCTCGACCAGGTGCTGTTCACCATCGGCCTCGTCTTCATGTCGGTTGCGGCGGTCGACTACACGATGGGTTCGTCGCAGCAATTCGTGCAGATCCCGGAAGCGCTGCAGGGCCAGATCAATGTGTTCGGCATCGGCATGGGCAAATATCGCCTGCTCATCATTGCCATCTGTGGACTTCTCACCATTGCCTTGCAGTTGATCCTGAACAGGACGCGGTTCGGCTCGCGGTTGCGCGCCGCGGTCGACGATCAGCGCGTGGCGCGGGGGCTCGGCATCAATGTCGGCGCGGTGTTTGCGCTGACATTTGCCTTTGGCTCGGGGCTTGCCGGTCTCGGCGGCGCGCTCGGCGCCGAGATTTTGGGTCTCGATCCGACCTTCCCGCTCAAATACATGATCTACTTTCTGATCGTGGTGACGGTCGGCGGCACGTCGAGCATTACCGGGCCGTTCTTTGCCTCGATCCTGCTCGGCATCGGCGACGTCGCCGGCAAATATTACGTGCCCAAGCTCGGCGCCTTCGTGATCTACGCCATCATGATCGTCGTCCTGATCTGGCGGCCGCAGGGTCTGTTCGCCCGCGCGACGGCGCGGTAATGGCCATGGATAGTCAAATGGCCAAATCCGCGACCGCCGATCAGGTTTCAAGCTATTTGAAGCGCCGCGCCCGCTGGTCGCCGCTCGAGATCGCGTTCTGGATTTTTGCCTTCGCCACGATCTGGCTGTTTCCGAGCAAATATCTGATCCTCAAGGACACCGCGATCCTCGCGCTGTTCGCGCTGTCGCTCGATCTGATCCTCGGTTATGCCGGCATCATCTCGCTCGGTCAGGCGGCGTTCTTCGGCATTGCCGGATATTTTTCCGGGCTGGTCGCCAAATACGGCTTTATCAACGAACCGGTGATCGCGCTGATGGCGTCGGGGCTGGTCGCCGCTGCGCTCGGTTTCGTCACCAGCTTTCTGGTACTGCGCGGCTCGGATCTGACGCGGCTGATGGTGACGCTCGGCGTGTCGCTGATGCTCGGCGAAGTCGCCAACCGCTATTCCAATATCACCGGCGGCGCCGACGGCCTGCAAGGCGTCGATATCCAGCCGATTTTCGGCCGCTTCCGCTTCGATCTCTACGGACACAACGGTTACGTCTATTGCCTGATCGTGTTGTTCGTTTGTTTCGTGGTGGCGCGCCGCGTGGTCTATTCGCCGTTCGGCCTGTCGCTGCGCGCGGTGAAAGGCAATTCGCTGCGCTCGTCCGCCATCGGCATTCCGGTCAAATGGCGGCTGGTCGCGATCTATACGTTCTCGGCCGGCATTGCCGGTATCGCCGGCGGGCTGCTCACGCAGACCACGGCATTCTGCTCGCTCGACGTGTTCTCGCTTGATCGTTCGGCCGATCTGCTGCTCGTGCTGATCATCGGCGGCACCGGCTATCTCTATGGCGGCCTGATCGGGGCGGTGATCTACAAATTCCTGCAGGACTGGATCGCGAACCTCACGCCGCAATATTGGCAGTTCTGGATCGGGCTTGTGCTGGTCATCATTGTGCTGATCGGCCGCGACCGCATGCAGAGCTGGATCGCGACCGCGCGCACGGCCATCGAGAACCTCGGCTCGGGCGCTGTGGCGCGCCCGGCGAAACTTGCCGCGCCGGACGGGAAGTGAGCGATGCCGATCCTGCAAACGACAGGGCTGGAAAAGCGCTTCGGCGGCATCGTCGCCACCAACAATGTCAATCTCAGTGTCGAAAAAGGCGCGCGCCACGCTTTGATCGGCCCGAACGGCGCCGGCAAGACCACCTTCATCAATCTGCTCACCGGCGTGCTCAAGCCGAGCGCCGGCCGCATCACGCTCGAAGGCAAGGACATCACCGAGACGTCATCGCATGAGCGGGTGCGGCTCGGCATGGCGCGAACCTTCCAGATCAATCAATTGTTCCTCGATCTCACCCCGCTCGAATCGGTCGGGCTTGTCGTCTCGGAACGGCTCGGCTCCGGCGCCGATTGGTGGCGGATCGTCGGCACCAAATCGTCGGTCACCGGCGAGATTGTCGAGATCATCGAGCGGTTCCATCTGACCGATGTGATGTTCGATCGCGTCTCAGTGCTGCCCTATGGCAAGCAGCGGCTCCTGGAAATCGCGCTCGCCTTCGCCTGCCGGCCGCAGGTGCTGCTGCTCGACGAGCCTGCCGCCGGCGTGCCGGAGGCCGAGCGCCATGAACTGCTCGCCACCATCGAGGCGCTGCCGGCCGAAGTCACGGTGCTCCTGATCGAGCATGACATGGACCTCGTGTTCTCTTTCGCCGACCGCATCTCGGTCCTCGTCAACGGCGCATTATTCGTCGACGGCGCGCCGGAAGAAGTCGCGCGCGACCCGCGGGTGAAGGCGGTCTATCTCGGCGAGGAGCTCGATGCCTGATCTTCTCGCCATCGAGAAATTATGCGCCGGCTATGGCGAGGCGGTCGTGCTTTCCGACGTCTCGCTGTCGCTGCGCGAAGGCGAGGCGATTGCGCTTCTTGGCCGCAACGGCATGGGCAAGACCACGCTGATCAATACCGTGGTCGGCGTCACCCATTATTTCGGCGGCAAGATCGCGCTCGACGGCAAGGACATCACCAGGATGCGTCCGGACCAGCGCGCCCATAGCGGGGTGGGCTGGGTGCCGCAGGAGCGCAATATCTTCAAATCGCTCACGGTGCTGGAAAACCTCACTGCGGTGGCGCAGCCCGGCCGCTGGACCGTGGACAAGGTCTTCACCATGTTCCCGCGGCTGTCCGAGCGGCGGCAGAATTTGGGCAATCAGCTCTCCGGCGGCGAACAACAAATGCTCGCCGTCGGCCGGGCGCTGGTGCTCAATCCGCGCGTGATGCTGCTCGACGAGCCGCTTGAGGGCCTCGCCCCGATCATCGTCGACGAGCTCTTGGCGGCGCTGCGCCGGATCATCCGCGACGAGGGCATGTCGGCGATCCTGGTCGAGCAGAACGCCAAAAAGATTCTTCCCGTGACCGACCGCGCCATCATCTTGGAGCGCGGCTGCGTGGTCCACGCGGCCGACAGTGTCACGCTTGCCGCCGACCGTACCGCGCTCGAGACCCATCTCGGCGTCACCGATCACGGCCCGCGCCGCATCGGGCGGGCTAAGCAGAATTCCTAAGATCGGTCTTTCGCACTCGCTCGCGCTCGACGCATATTTGTCGCGAAATCTGTATTATTGTCCTGCGGGGCGTATTCGGCGCTGAGGAGACCAATCATGCGGCAGCGCAAGCGCGCCTTGTTCACGGCTTTTGCTTTCATCGTCGGCATGATCGCGGCGCTGCCGCAAGCGCAGGCCAAGATTCTCGCGCAATGGGTTCAGTTGGGCCCGGACGGCACGGCGAGCGTGCGCGTCGTCACCGAGGATGCCTGTCCCTCGGTGAGCTTTGACGGCACTGCCGTGCCGATGTCTGTCCGCTCCGAGCCGGGCCAAAGCTTCGACAATGTCGCGCCGGCGCAATTTCCGGTGCGGGGCTGCGAGCTTGCGGTGCCGCCGAGCGCGATCGCGGCGATCCTCGACGGCAAGCCGCTGCCGCTGCCGCGCCCCAATCCGCAGCGCATCGTGATGTTCGGCGACACCGGCTGCCGGCTCAAGACCGGCGATCCGTGGCAGGCCTGCAACGATCCGAATGCCTGGCCGTTTGCCAAGATCGCGGCACTGGCCGCCGCGGCGCGGCCCGATCTTTTCATTCATGTCGGCGACTACGAATATCGCGAAGATGCCTGTCCGGCCGGCAATGCCGGCTGTGCCGGCAGCCCCGCGGGCTACGGCTGGGCGCCATGGAATGCCGATTTCTTCGCGCCCGCAGCCCCGCTGTTTGCCGCGGCGCCCTGGATCATGGCGCGCGGCAATCACGAAGATTGCAGCCGCGCCGCCGAAGGCTGGTTTCGCTTTCTCGATCCGGCGCCGCTGGACAAGACCTGCCGCGATCTGACCGGCGATTACGTGGCGCGGCTCGGCGATTTCGGTTTTCTTGTCGTCGACAGCGCCAAGGTCAAAGATACCGCAGGCGCGGACAGCGAACAGGTTCCGATCTTGCGCCGTCAGTTGCTCGATGTGCTGCCCAAGATTCCAAACAATGCCTGGCTGGTGACGCACAAGCCGGTCAACGCCATGCTGGCCAAGCCGGGCGACCCTTCGGTCAATATCGTCTCCAACAAGGTGCTGCAGGCGGCGCTCGGCGCCGACATGCCGGCGAGCGTGCGGATGTATGTCGCCGGCCATATTCACTTCTTCCAGTCGGTCGACTTCAACGGCGCGCGGCCGGCGCAGCTTGTCGTCGGCACCGGCGGCGACAATCTCGAAGGCATGCCGACGGCGAGCGTGACCGGCGCCGACATTAACGGCCGCACCGCCGGCAATGCCGTCACCTATTCCGGCTTCGGCTACATGGTCTGGGACCGCGTCGACGCGACGGCCTGGACCGGCACTTTGTTCGACGTCAACGCCAAGCCGCTCAATCACTGTCGCCTCAGCGATCGCGCGTTGAGCTGCGGCTCTTGACCTCGCATGTCCCGGAAAAGTGGATACCGGTTTTCCGAAAAGGACATGCGCAAAAATCGAAATTCTGCGCGGGTCTGTGCCCCGCCTCGCTTCGACCACTTTGTCTTCATTACCCTCTGTGCCGGAGGATCAAGGAGGTCATCATGACGGCATCGCGGTTTACGAGATTGCGCATTTCATTTCTCATTGCGGGCTTTGCGATCGCGGCGGCAGCTTCGCCCGGTGCGGCTCAAGCCCAGCAGCAACAGGCGACGCCGTCGTCCGGACCCGAGGGCGGTATTGTTGTGATCGGCGAGGGCAGCATCAGCGCTGCGCCGGATTACGCGGAGGTCAATGGCGGCGTGACGACGCGCGCCAAGTCGGTGAAAGAAGCGACCGACGCCAATTCCAAGCTGATGGCCGCCATCACGTCGGCATTGCAGGATGCCGGCATCGCCGCCAAGGACATTCAGACCTCGCGCTTCTCGATACAGCCGGTCTACACGCCGGCGGATCCGCACAACGAGTCGAAGCTCGCAGGCTATAGCGTCAGCAATCAGGTTAATGTGACGATCCGAGATATCGGCAAGGCCGGCGACATCCTCGACCGCTTGGCCACAGCCGGTGTCACTAATGTCGGCAATATCGAGTTCCTCCACAGCGATCCGTCGAAACTGCTCGATCAGGCCCGCGCTGCGGCGGTCGCCGACGCCAAGCGCAAGGCCGAAATTTATGCGAAAGCGTCCGGTATCGCGCTGGGCCGCGTGGTGTGGATCACGGAAGATGCAGGTCTGGCGTCGCCGATGCCGATGATGGCGCGCATGGCGGCCGGCGCGCCAATGTCACCGGTGCCGATTTCGGTTGGCGAGGACGCGCTGCATGTGCGAATTACGGTTGGCTTTGCCATCGCCAATTGACGTCATTCGCGTCTAGCCGGGCTTTGTGAGAAGCTGTTCTCATGTATGGCTCAACGATTGGGACTCGACGTTACACTTTCGCCGATCTCAAGACGCTTCTCGCCAAGGCTTCGCCGCTGCGCAGCGGCGACCGGCTCGCCGGCATCGCCGCCGATAGCGGCGAGGAGCGCGTCGCCGCGCAATTTGCGCTGGCCGATCTGCCGCTTCGGACATTTTTGAACGAGGCGATTGTTCCTTACGAGAGCGATGAAGTCACGCGTCTGATTATCGACAGCCACGATCGGAACGCTTTTGCGGCTGTGGCGCACCTGACCGTCGGCGGCCTGCGTGACTGGCTTCTAGCCGATGAGACCACTGCGCCGGTGCTCAAGGCGCTGGTGCCCGGGCTGACGCCGGAAATGGTCGCCGCCGTGAGCAAGATCTGCCGCTTGCAGGATCTGATGGCGATTGCCGCGAAATGTTCGGTGGTGACGGCATTCCGCAACACGCTCGGCCTGCCCGGCCGCCTATCGGTGCGGTTGCAGCCAAATCATCCGACCGATGACGCGCGCGGCATCGCCGCGAGTATTTTCGACGGCCTACTGCTCGGCGCCGGCGATGCCGTCATTGGCATCAATCCGGCGACCGACAGTCCGGCGAGCGCGCATGTGCTGTTGTCGATGCTGGATGAGATCATCACCAAGCTCGATATTCCGACCCAGAGTTGCGTGCTGGCCCATGTCACGACCACGCTCGGACTTATCGGCAAGGGCGCGCCAGTCGATCTGGTGTTTCAGTCGATCGCCGGCACCGAGGCGGCCAACAAGAGTTTCGGCATCGATCTTGCGCTGCTCAAGGAAGCTCGCGACGCGGCACTGGCGCTGCATCGCGGCACCGCGGGCGATAACGTGATGTATTTCGAGACCGGGCAGGGCAGTGCGCTTTCGGCCAATGCCCATCACGGCGCCGATCAGCAGACCATCGAAGCGCGTGCTTATGCCGTGGCCCGCGTCTTCAGGCCGCTTTTGGTCAACACCGTGGTCGGCTTCATCGGTCCGGAATATCTGTTCGACGGCAAGCAGATCACGCGCGCCGGGCTGGAAGATCATTTCTGCGCCAAGCTCCTCGGCGTGCCGATGGGCGTCGACGTCTGCTACACCAATCATGCCGAGGCCGACCAGGACGATATGGATGCGCTGTTGGCGCTTCTGGTCGCTTCCGGCGTCAATTTCGTCATGGGCGTGCCGGGCGCCGACGACATCATGCTCGGCTATCAAAGCACCTCCTTTCACGACGCGCTCGCTATGCGCGATCTTTTCGGCCGCCGCCCGGCCCCGGAATTCGAGGCCTGGCTGAAGCGGCAGGGATTTATCGACATTGCGGATCGCATTCGCCCGCGCGAACTGCCGAAAAATTTCCGCGCATTGCTCACGCATGATCCCGAAAAG